>JAESGV010000545.1_pt1 | contig 16745 bp, 15 predicted proteins | sample 9269781 | NCBI WGS metagenome assembly JAESGV01 (sample SAMN15741586, study PRJNA653496) | algae metagenome | isolation source: Tildeniella torsiva UHER 1998/13D and co-occurring heterotrophs from... | place: Slovakia: Slovak Paradise National Park, Hrabusice, Kosice Region | collected 2000-01-01 | reverse complement strand
CTAACAGTGTTTGTCCCAATAGTGTGTTACTACACCAGCTCATATTCTTAGCTCGTACCGCCTAAAAAAATTGACGTTAGGGTTGAGTTGCAATAATTCACAAACGTTCAACAATCATCATGTCGCAAGATGTTAAAAAGCTTACCGTGGATCAATTAGTGAGCGCGCTGTCTCAGGCAGGTGTAGAACTACCTGCGAACAAACAGAAGAAGCAATTCTACGTAGATCTATATGAACGCGAAGTCGTACCAACACTTGGCGATAGACCACCTGTTGTAGTACAAACGCCCGTAAAAAGCAGAAAATCTACTGTGGGTGCGCGAAAGAGGAGAAGAACAGATAAAGTAAATGAAGAACAAGAAGCTTCTCAACCGTCGCAATCCGGTCAAGATGAAGAAGACGAACCCATGTCGCAGTCGCAACCAAATGAAGATGAAGAATTGGATCGCGAACCGAAACGCGTGCGTGTAACTCAAGATGAAGATGATGACGATATGTTGCGCTCGCAGTTACTTTCATCGGAACATGAAGTCGTTACGACTAGTGTTCCAAGACACTCTATTAGCCAATATCCACCAGTTAGCAACAAAACAACCTCTATTCCTGCAAACATAGGTCATGACGGTTTGGCACGTACAAGTGCAGTTGTCGTTACACAACAACCTATCGCACCACAACCAATCGTACCACAACCAAGTCGCCGCCAAACGATGGCTGCTAATATCGGAAACTATGGAAACACTGGTCCATCTTATCAATCAACTGTGCCACCAGCACGAGTGCGCCAAAGTATGGGATCCTATTTGAACCCATCATTAATGCAACGCACAGTCGAGCAACCAGTATATGAGCAACCACAACAACCAGATGATGATTTGAATGATACACGCGAAGAGGTACCAACTGCACCATCACCAACAAAAACTACAGTATCAACGTATTCATTGACACCAAGTCAAATGGAACGTCGCGCGGAAGCACCATCACCAAATGCACTTCGTTTTGTACTAGTATTCGTTCTTGGTATTGTACTTGCAGCTTTGTACGCAACTTTTACCAAAGTTACAAAAGATTTACATCCAAGCCCATACTATTGCGATTCAGAGGGAGACGCACCCATATTTTTCAAACAAGATAATTGTGTAGATTGTCCACCACACGGATATTGCAACGGAGGAAAATTGGTAGCTTGTGATGGTCCCGAGTACGTTATTATGAATCACAGATGTATCTTGAACGAAGAAGTCCAAAAGACAGCCATGAAGATGATCGAAGAAACACAAACAAAACTATCTCTCCTCGGAGGTGATTACGAGTGCAAAGTCATGTTTGGTGAAACCAATAATCTTCCACTACAAGGTTTGACAAGAGCGCAACTCGCCGACCACTTGAGAGCCAGATTCCCAGAGGCAAAGACTGATGTCGAATTTAATCTCTTCTGGCGTAACTTGGAAGAGAACCCTGAGGATTACAGAATCCGCATAGAAAAAGATGCTGGTGAGATACCTGATGGTTCAAAAGACTTTTTCCAATCAACAAATCCAAACCTTCCACTCCGATGTGTAATATGGAAAAAGCTCACGGAACACAGGGAAATCATAGGTGGTGCCATTTTGGTTCTCATTTTGATCCTCATTGGTAACTACATCAAGAAGAGACGCGATCAAGCAAGAATCGATATGGAAGATATAATTCGCATTGTTTTGACTCAATTGCGCATCAGAAAGCGTATTATTGCTGTCATGTTGAAGGCTGAGCTTAAGGAAGGCTACCCAGACATGGATGTTGAGGGCATGTGGAGTAGAGTAAGAGATGTTGTCTCTGGTAACGATCCAAGAGTCGACGAGTATGTTGATCCTGACACGCACAATCTTGTTTGGATGTGGCGTGCTGATGAGAATGTTGGAACAAGTCCAAACGCATTTGAGCCTATTCACGCTCCACAAAATGAATAGACGTCAAACTTTTATTAATAAATATTATTGCTTCATAAATCTCAAATGGTATCCCCTGTTGTCAGTAAGACTAGCCGTCAAGTCATAAAAGCCTTTAGTAACACAATTCTTTAGGTTTTTCGTGATAACCTCGTCCCATGTTCCAATAGATTCACAAGCCTTGCGATCTAATCTTGCTACTTTCCAATTACCTCCACATCCTCTCTCTAAAAGAGTTTTTCTTTCAGTTAGACCTGCTGTAGCGAGTACTAACTCCATGTAACTTGGGACGGTAATAGGATGAGCATCAGAGATGCAAGCTTCATAGTCACTGGAGAATAATAGCACATCGTCTTCAACTACATAGTAGAACGAGTAGTACTCGCTTTCATCGAGCCATGCGTTGTAGTTATCGAACTTGAACATTTTGCTTCGCAACAAATGATCATCTCTGCCTCCCAAAGTTTCCAAGGTGTACTCGCCGGCATCAGAGTCATTAGAAATTGGTCTGTCGAACATTTCCTGGAGGCCGAGAATCATGACAGCTCCCAACTCTTCTACTTCCTCATCTTCGTCTTGTTCTTCGGCCAAAGGTGCGAGACAGTAACGTAATTGGTAACCATTCGACTCTTTAAAATATTTCAGAAATTGTTCAGGTAACTTTGAACCAATTTTCTCTTCCACATTTTTGATTTCTTCATCAGTTACAGGTGGGAACGTCTTGAATTCTAATACTTTGAGACTTTTGTGTTGTTTGATAAACTCGTGAAGCGCGTTGAAACGTGCAAGGTACGACTGTTCAGCCATTGTTGTTGACAGGTTTTGCGACAAGTTGCGAACATTCCAAACTTTGCAATACTTGTAACCAGCCAACTCCTGCCAAACCTTCAAATTGCACAATGGACCACGCAGAAGCGTTGGAGAAGCTTACTGCACTGGCAAAGAGTGCATATGACTTGGAGTTTTCAGCAAAACCATTGCAGAAGAACGTAGTTATGGTAATTGTTTGTCATCGCATAAACTAACAATTAATAGGTATGTACAAAAGAAAAAAGTATATCGTAACTTTTTAGATAATAGGTGATCAGTCTTCTGGCAAGAGCAGTCTGATAAATTATTTTTTCGGTGACATATACGTGAGGGAAACCGGTCAGCACGCGATAGACACGCAATTTACAATTATTGAAAGTTTACCTGAATTGGACTTTAGAGCACTCGTTGGTGTGCAAGAATATAAGCGACTTCGAAAGTTACATAAAGATAAGGATGCTTCATGGTTATCTGAACAGAAAAACCGTGATGACGATGATCGCAGAAATACAGTGTGGCGCGAACTAACAGTGAGTGATCGAATCTAAATCTAACATACATAGTTCAAAGAAAAGAAAGAGCGTTACGGACAGTTATACGGTGGAACAATGGGTCAAATACTGTCCCAACACGATACATTATTCAAAGCAATAGTTGTTAATGAGGCTTGTATATCAGGCACCGAATTGGAACGACGAAAAGAAAACACAAAACCAGTCGAAGCGAAACCGAAAAAAGAGAAAAAGTTAATATCGGAATCACTGATCGAGTCCATGGACGGTAGTGTCATCATCGAACGTGGAAAAGGAATCTCACTACACATGGTCGAAGATTATTTAAATATCACAACTCACACGTGCGATGTTAACAGACACATTTGCAAAGATATGATATTCATCGATACACCAGGATTCAATGGCGCAATGGTGAAAGAGATTGAAAAGTTTAAAGCAAATATACAAATCTTAGACTTTTTCTATCGACAAGCATCGTTAGCGTTAGTGTTACTTTCGCCTACAAATTTACTATCTGTGAATGATACGATGATGATGGTTCAGTTGACACTTTTAGATGAACAAACGAGAAACAAAATACTAGATGATTTGAACCCAAAGAAAATTGAACAAGTACAACCTGCACCGGCGACAAATGAAGCATTGTTAACGAATATAGCGATAGGGACTGGTATGTTTCTAGAATTGTTTCTAACATGATAGTGAGAGCGCTAGTACCAGGAGGTAGTATACTTGGTGCGTTGTGGTCGGCGAAAGGAGAGATTACAAGGTATGTCTCAAGTATGTTTGAGAGAGCAGAAACAGATGTTGAAGAGAGTCAGTATGAACATTCTACTTCAAGTGTGTTTGAGAAGCTATACTTTGTGATCAACAAAGCAGGTACGTCAGTAATAGAGTTTTAACAATGTTAGATTTAATTCAAAAGCGTGAAGCAGCGTTTTTCGAGTTGGGTTATGCCATGGGTCAGAATATGAAAGTAAGATTTGAAACCATTTTCTAATTGATTAGCATTTACCGGTTTATCCCTCGAACAAAGTTTTGATGGTTGGCTGCCCTGGAGAGCAGCGACGTGGGAAGAATATGCCAAATGAATCCTTGAAAAACCTGCAAATTGGAGATATGCAACAGCTAGAAGCGATCATCAACAACCTCAGGAATGACGACTATGTTGATAGATGCTACCGACAACATATGAGATATATTTATGAAAAAATGAAAGAAAAAGACAAAACGAAAGGTTATACAGCCATGGTTTTGCAGTTGTACAGAAGTCCGTTAGATGAAGCGAGAAAACTTTGTGGTTTCGGACTGTAAAAGAATGTAAAACAAGTGTACAGTTAAAAGCCTTTATACTAGATTAAAAGCTTGTATCAGATAGCTCATCGTCATTATTCTGCTCTTCATCTTGTTGTACAGTTTCTTGTTGTTCAATTTGCTCTACATTGGCCTCATTTCCTTCTTCATAATCTTCAAATCCAAGTAAATTCTCAGCAAAATCTACAGCCGTAAATTGCGTATCAAACGTTCGATGACTCGTTTCTTCACCTCTCAAGATACTCAAACTTTTATCAATTTCAAAGTCATCCATTTTCTCTCCTTGTGACATTAACAATTTAAAAAAGTGAGCGTTCTGCATGATACCAGTAAACGTATCAGCACCTAGTATATTAAACGCTTCTTGAATATCTTTTCGTTGTGTACCCGTTACAGGTCTATGATTTACATACACTTTGATAAAACTATCAAAATCAACATAGATTTCATTTGGTTCCAGAATCTTGGCAGCTTTTGTATTTTCTTGTCCTAGACCCAGACTTTGGTAGCCCATCATTAACCGTAGTTCACTCACCATGTTATGAATTTCCCACTCTGTTGCGTAAAAACTTAACGCACGTATTAAATCAGGTACTTGTGACAGTGGAACTTGTCCAGTAATTTTACGTTCATTTGTCGTCATTTCACCTTGGCTACGTACTTGTGCATAATAAAAGTATTGTTTGATTTCTTGGAAAAATTCTCCATCTGCACCACCTTCTATTAAATTGACATAGGCTTCTTCTCTTGGCATACGATCGCTTTGTAAATAACTTCCATTAATACTCCACTGGTTGACAGTAAAGTCGTTACTTCCTGCAGTGAACAAGTAACGACCATCAAAACTCACACAAATATCAGAAATTTCTCCACTATGTGCGATAAGTCCCATTGCACAATTTGGATTCCCATCGAGTGGTAATTGAATAATTCCAACTACTTTTTCATGTGTAGAATACACCATATACTTTGGCGTTCCACTTGGGTCAGGAACAATCACCATACGATTTAAAGGACCTCCATACGTTGGTGATAGAATCGTTCGTATACAACGAGTATCACGTTTCGCATACGGAGTTATGAACGCAGTCAACTTGTACTGGTTGTTCGCAAAGATCAAGTAATCAGGTTCACTTGGTTCATTCTTGTAGTGTTCTATTAGATTCTCATGTCTAGTCCATAAGAACGCTGTAGGAATCGCAGTTTGACTGATTCGATGTACACTCTTGATTTTTACACCTTCTGTGACGCTACTTTCGAGCAAGTTGTATTCTATTAATAGTTTATCTTCTCCTACTGACATTAATTGTGCAACGTCACCATAGGGAACAACTCCAAACTCGAGTCCAGTGATAGGCTTCTTGTGTGATCGATATCTTCCAACGTAGACCCACTCGATTGGTTTTCTGTCATCATCATCACGATGTCCCCAACGAAAGATTCCTACGCAACTAGTGTGTTAGTTTGAAAAATCACATACTTGTCAGAATCTGTGAATGCAAAATATAACGAATCATGTGAAAATTTCAAATCCAATATACAAGCTCGTGATGGTCTAAAACTTAATTTTTCTTCAAGTTTTACGCCATCTAGTACTTTAACGGTTCCATTGGTACATGCAACTGCCAAAAATTCACCTTTTGGATCATACGCGATACAACTAATAAACAAATTGTTGACTTTGCATATTTGTTGAACTTTTTTGTTGACATAGTCCCATAAGTGAATATGACCAGACAAACCAGATATGGCGATTAAATGTTTTCTTGGATGAGGTGCCAAACATTGTATTGCTGCTTCTTGTCCTTGTACGATTGATTCTCCTTTAAGTTTCTATATTATTAGTTATTTGTACGAGTACATACTTCTGCATCGTATTCGATGTATGCTGCGCTATGAACGCGTAGTACTGCAGCAGCACTTGTTCCAACGATAAAATCAGGACTTTCAAACGCTTCCGAGCTCTTTTTATCTTTTCCTTCTTTCTTTGCGTACAGTTCCGCTTCATCAAGTTTTTCTATTCGATCAAACGATATAGAAACAATTGGTCCTTCATTAAACTCTTCAAACCATGCTTCTAGTCTCAATTTGTGATCGAAAAATTTGACATAACCATCATCTCCACCTGTAACAATGTATTGATTAACAGTCGTAATGATGTTGATCGCAGCGTTTGTGTGAAGTTTTACAACTTTTAACGCGATTTTTCGTAACTCTGATGCGATATCTGTATTTGTTTCTGCTGGATTGTCTTGCCAAAAGACCATCTCTCCATCTACTGTTCCTGTTGCTGCTAATGTCGTTCCAGGAATAAATGTCGAGTATGTAAAATCGCCAACAGGTTGTCTAAAATCTTTTGATGATATGGGTGGTGCGTGAGAAACTAGTTCATTTTCTCTCCATCCCCAAAAGATTACTCGTTTGGTACCATTAGTAACTAGTAGCTTGCCATCTTCTGGATGGAATCGTACGAGTATTTGAGTATCTGCTTCTGCTATTTTTTGTGAGTGTATTGGCGTTGTTCGATCAGAGGTCCATTCCCATATTGATAGCGTTTGAGATTCTCCCTCACTTGCCAAACTTAGCGTCACGATATACAACGCATCATCTGAGATATCTATTGATTTTGTTCCACTTTGATGTGGTGTGAATATCGTTTTGATTGGTATTCCCTTTGTACTGTCCCAAACGACGATCATATTTTCTACGCCAGAATCTGCAGTGACAATCCAACGTTTGTCTTGACTTACGGCTACACAAGTTATTGGATTCGTATGTCCTTGTAGTAAAATCTGCTCCCGCGTTGCATATCTGTAAATAACGCCTATGTGTCCCGCGACATAAAAGATTTCTTTCCGCGAAGAGCTGGTTAAATTATGTACTCCATTAATGATATCTTTGTTAACCCCAAACACCCATTCTATAGACTATTTGTCAATGTGTTGTTTCGAAGCGTACCAAGGTATTTTGTACCATCAAATCATCTGCTACTTCTTTCTCTTCTCTTACGGACGGTAATTCGTCTCTGTAAGTTGATGGTACTATATTTTCGTCTTCTATCTCCTCTTCATCGACATCTTCCTCTTCGCCATCGATCATAGCTTGTGCTTGTTGATAGAAATTTGAAGAATCATCTCCATCTTCATCGTTTTGTATAAGTGCCATTTGTTCTGCTACTTGCGCCGATATTTCGTCGTTGTCGAGTTCATCGTCATCTATCTCTATCATCTCTTCGTCATCTCCTGTGGAAGACATGCTGTGGAACAAAAAGTGGCGCCTAAAATTGGCCAACTAGTAGTAACAGTCATCAACAAACGTTTGCGTACTACATGTTTGAGTTTGTCTATCATGTCGCACGTCAAACTTTGTAACTCAGCCAAACATTTACTTACGGAAGTCAAAATTTAGTATACAAAGGTTTAATTGTCTAGTAACTGTCATCTTCAAAATCTGGCTCTTTCATTTCATTCAATCTCAATCCAGTCAATGTAATATTGAAAGCGAACAAAACAAACACCACTAGAATTACCAACAAAGCGAAAAGATTGTACGACTCAAGGAACAAAGGTATACTTATGGCTACTGCTTGTGCAATCATCAACAGAACCAACAGATTGAGGTACACTGTTGTCATTACTAGTTTAGGTGGTCGTCTAATTGACAAAGAACATGATGCCATTCCCAAAACAGCCGTCAAACACGAAAGAACTGCTGAAATAAGTGAGCAAATGGCAGCGATAGATTGTTTCGATCGCATGACGCGAGTGGAGAGGATATAAATGCCGTACGCTGCGAACAGTGCCTCTATCAAAAATAGCCCTAGTGCTGAAAAGTACACCTCACGATTCCATAAAGTATCTTTTTTGACTTTCGGTTTCGGTTGTTCTTGTCGAAGAAACGATGTGCTTTCGTCGCCCATTTCTTCTTCCAATTGTTCGTGTGGCACGTTGATATCCTCATCTTCACGATATGAATGCGTGTCACTGTTCATACTGTATCTTTGGTTGCGTGAAAGATGACATGCACAACATTACAACCAAGACGCTTTAATAATTATTGCGTACCAGCTTACAGTGCTATACACTGAACTTTGAGCCAGTTTATAATACAAAACGATTTGTTGTACTCCGCAATACAGAAAGCTGGGCATTTAAGCATCAAGTTTTGAATCGTTATCTATTTCTTTTATGAATACTAGACAAAACTGATACAACCACTTGGAAACTTGAGTTGTTTTTGTCCCGCCACTAGATATTAACAGCTGAGAATAACTAGCTAGCTATTTTACTAGTGCTTGTTAGAGCTCCAAGGGACATTAACTGAATTATTTGATCTTGAAATTGCGGGTGACGGTTAGTCAACAAGATGATATTTATCCTTATCCTATCTCAGACAAAACACTCGAAAAATAAACAACAATGCGAGTAGTGGTAGCAGTGTTAGTACTCGTGATCACGTTGGCATACGCACAGACCGTTGATTTCTTCCTGTGGTCAAAAGCTGATGGCACAAACATTATACTCCAACAGGATGGCACCGTCAAGCAATTATCTGTCATATGGGTTGGATATAGCGCAAATTACGACATTACAGCTATTAAAGCTTGGGTAACACAAACGTACGCCAATAGCGCTGTGCCATTCATCAATGCATACCATTTGAGCGGTATCAAATATGGAACTCAAAATGCAACTTTTACTGACGCATTAAACTTTGACACGGAGTTAGCAAAAGCAATTGGAAATAATTTTGCCATTGTTAACCTCGACCCAGAGTGGGGTAAGTACTTTATTTTTACTCTCTAACTATTAGACGCGCCCAGCGTTGTTGGTTCGGCGCAATCAACAGATGGATTGGCATTCTTTAACTCAAGAATCACAGCGTGGAGAACAAATGCACCAGCAGCTCATCTCACATCAAGTCCAACTTTTGACGGAGCAGCTGACAAATCTGTTGAGTACGCGTTCTTCAAACCAATCGACTCGCAATTAGACTCTCGATCAACCGTTTTTTGGGCACCATCTAACGATCCAGCTTGTACGTGGAGAGTGTTGGCAGGAGAAACAGCTAACACATCATACACCGATGGAAGAACCGAAGACGATGCAGAGCAAGTATCAGGATACTTGAGCAGTGCTTTAAATTTCGAAAATCAGTACTGGGGACTAGCAGATAAGAAGTTCTTAACGACAGTATGTATTTTTTTGGCTGCTAACATAGTCAGGACGTTGCTATTACAAAATGTGGCTGGGGATCAGCTGGCCGAGTTAAGGTTATTCAAAACTTAGTGTCGTCCATGTACAATCTTGTCGGCAATGGGTGGAGAGGAATAGTACTCCGCAATCAGCCTTCTTCTGAAGGTCACAAATACATGGGTGAGGGAAACGAAAACGGATTTGTGTGGACTGATGACGCTGATTCAGTAAGTGCCCTAACTGAGGGATTGGATTTAGCTCGTACATTGCTATTTGCCAAATGGAAGATAAATGTTACCACCTCAGCTCCTGATACGGGAACACTTGTCATTAACGAACCCACTGCAGCACCGGTACCCACTGTTGCGGTTACGACTACAACCACCACAGCTGCCCCAACAGAAGAACCAACAGCACCAACTGTACCAGGACAGACCGATGCACCTGTACCTGTTGTTACGGTTGTTCGCTCTCTAGCTCCTCTAAAAGCTTATGAGAATACAGTACTTACGATTTACGGAAGCAACTTGGAAGCAAATTCTGTTTGTAGATTTTCAAACGATAACGACAATAATGTCCAAGACTCACCAGCTGTATGCACTGCCGACAGTTGTACCTGCGCTTCACCAAGATTTGGAAGCGTCCAAGATGACTCAATATGGGTAGATCTTATCTCACCTAGCGGAAACTACGTAAACGCACCAGCTGGTAGATTATCATTCGTATACGTAGATCCATCCAAGTTCGTAGTCAGTGTATATTTCTCTGACGCATCTGTTGTGAAGAACGCGTTGGGAGGAGATGTGGCTCAATTAGGAGCAGCTCCACTTGTTGGAACAGATTTAGTCTCTATACAGGGAGATCAAACAGTTATCACATCTGGATTTTCGAACAATGTTGCAAGACATGCTTTGTTGACCAAAGATAGCTATTCTATAGTTGATAACCAAGCTCATGTAGAATTCAAAACGATATCAGTACCTGATCCTGTTCCATACGGACATGTAATCGAACTGTCTTTAGTTGGAGCTTCTTTTGTGGCTTCTGCATCTTTAGAACAGAAGAGTAACACACTGAACATTGTGTACAACGCATCATCTCAAACACGAGTTGCACAGACACAATGCAACTTCCAAGATCAAGTATTATACAGATTATCTATTCTGATAGTACAGGAAGATACAATTAGAGCTCAGGTAGAAACTGCGTCGCTAGCTCCAGTGTGTTCACTGACTTTGAAAGGTATCAACGTAGCTGCGTACAGAAATGAGAAATTTGCTATTGGGATATCACAAAGCAATGTAGCTTACACAGCCAGTGCTAGAAGAGCGAGAGACGCTTTAGATGTGCTTGATAGTGATGCAACAACATCTACACTCACAGTTTACTTAAGTAGCTTATCTCTGGGATGCCAACCTTCTGCGTGTTTCCCAGTAGCTGAAAACCCAGTTAAAAGCTATCTACCGTTGATTATTGTTGGTAGCGCTTTAGGAGGAGCTTTTATACTAGCACTTCTTCTCACTGCAGTAGTAATTACAGTATGTATCGTTAGAAGAAGAGCTAAGGGTAAGGAAGCTCCTGAAGCTGCGCAAGTTGGAACTGGAGTGGATCCATATGCAAGAATAAGAAGTCCTATGACTCCAGTAAGCCCTGGAGGAGCAACAGTTGAGTTGAAGCAATTAAACTTGGGTGTAAAAGGTAACTACGCTCCTGTGAAAGTTACTAGCAATATGACTCCAGTAGAGCAGCCAGGTACATTCGCTGTATTAATGAGTCCAATGACTCCAGCATCACCCACTGCTGATTAATCTTTATTGTAGCCTTAATGTTTGTTACATGTAAACAATTGTTATTTTATGTTCAACAGTTTAGCTAGTCTCCGTCAACTTGAGCTGCAGTTTACAACATCAAATTGACGCAAAACGGTCATGTCACAAGACAACGGCAATGAAGAAGTTGTTGTGTTAACACAACCGACAACACAACGAAAAACCATTCGCGCACTATCGCCAGATACAATTCGAACACTTGGCGCAGAAGTCAATGTTTTGTCCATATCGCATTGTATCAAAGAACTTGTCGAAAACGCACTCGACTCTGGTGCGACTTCGATAGACGTTAGACTCGAAAGTTCTGGTTATTCGAGCATACAAGTGACAGACAATGGTCACGGTGTGCCAGAAGAAGATCTAGAAGACATGTTTCGCAAAAATTATACAAGCAAAGTTGAAGAAGATGGTATGGCTCGAAAGTATGGCTTTCGAGGAATTTTCCTGTTTTCGCTTTGTGGCATTTGTTCCGATGGCGACATAGAAGTTATAACAAAAACACAACAAGATACAATGGGAACTAAAATATCTATATCACGTGAGGGTACAATAATGCGTCGAGACCCACACCAATGTAACGTTGGAACAATTATTATCGTCAAGAATATTTTTTCAGGTTTTCCTGTCCGTCGGCAACACATGAAACAGTCATTAGCGAAACAATTGAGTGAGACAGATACAATTCTTCATGAGTACTCGCTTATTTGCATGAATGCAAAGTTCACACTCCGCAACAACGAGAAAAGCAGTGGCAACGAAACTACAGTGTTCACAAAAGCCGGCACCAAGAGCACATCAAGTTCAATTTGCACTGTTTTTGGAACTAGATTGTACAATAATATCAAAATGATGAATTTCGAAGATGAAAACCTCAAACTCGAACTACACGTACCAGCATCTTCAGAAAAAGCAACAGAAGTGCGTCAAAAAGATGTAAAAGGCAATCGATTGTTCATTTATCTGAATAATCGACCTGTCAATTATGACAAGCTTCAAAAGTTGGTCAAAGATATTTACGCGAGGCATTTAGGTAACAAGGGATTGTTTGGATATTTTGGAATCGAGATCGATCCATCATGTGTAGATTTAAACTTGGATCCTGACAAGAGAAAAATCATCTTGTCCAGCACGGCAGAAAAGATGGTTTTGGAGAAAATCGAAAAGATATTGTTGGGATTGTACGACAAGTCGGAAAAACCAAAACTTCACTTGCCACCAAAGCAAGCAAAAGGCAAATCACAAAGTGGTGCATCTGACTCTACCTCATCTGCACCTTTATCATCTCCTAACAAGTCGTCAACCCCAGAGAGAGTTAAAAGAACCCAACCATTGTCTGCAATTCCAGATGACTTGTCACCAGCCAACAACTCACCACCGAAAAACCCGTTACCACCACGAGTTTCAGTCGTACCTCCAACACCTGTTATCAACGTATCACCAAAAAAGAAAACACCAGAAATACCACCCAACGTTGAGCCTGTAAAGTTTACCACTCACTACGTGGCAAGATCAAAGAACACGGATAAAATGGACGAAGACGAAGATGATTTCAAACATCCAGCGCCAAAGCGAAAAGATGCAGAAACAATTGCAGCAGATAAGCGATTCTTCAACAATAGCATGTACCAACCTCGTGAAAAGCCATCTCCGACGAAACCAACTAGTTTTGCAGTTGGAAAAGAGCAAGCACAGTTAGAAAGTTACTTTGGAACTGATTCACAAAAAGAACGATCCAAAAAGAGGAATAGTACCGAAGTTGATGATTTGAGTGACGAACAAGCAAAAAAGAAACAAAAAACAAGTCATGAAGGTGTAATAGATAACTTGTCCACTCTAGCACTTATCGAACAATTTGCACACATCAAAACGTTATCAAAACCAAACGCATCACAAACAGTTGTACTTGATCAAACAAAAGGACTCATCCAACGTTCACAGGTGTTAAATAAGAAACTAGAATGTATTGGAGTTATCTCACAACAAAAATGTGACTATTGTTGCATGTTAGTCAAGTTGGGAAACAAGGTACAAATACTACGAGTGTACGAATGTGAGTTTAAACAAGTCTACTTGGACTTGCAAAAGACAATGACTTTTGAAGGTGGAATTCGACCACTACAAACACCAATTGTTTTACGTCGAGTTGCCAAGTTTGTTGATAACCCAGATTTACTTCGTGCAGGTCTCAAGAAAGAGTACATTGATATTTTGAGATGGAATGGGTTTCATGTACGATATCAAGAATCACAAAGTAGTTCTCAAGGAGATGCTCCCAAGAAACGATTACTGACTGGAATTGAACTAAGTGGTGCTTTGAGTACTGACTACTTGGGAGGTGAACGATCCTATGGAATTGATGATTTGGTTGAACTTTGCCAAAAGATTTTAACGTTTGACAGTCAATACTTGCCAAAGTTTTACAAAACCTATTTGGAAGTGCACAACCTTGAAGATGGAGATTTAGAGGCTGATGTAAGAAAAAAGATCAAAACGAACATCGTGAATCGATCTCTGCGTATGATTAGAACGACTGCTATTAATGATCACTTTAAACGAAGAGCTAAAGAAGTATTAGACAAGAGACATGGTTCACATCAAGCAGGATGTGCTTACACTCTGTCCGACTGCGAAAAGGTACTACGGGACCACGCAAACGCATCAAAATCTGTTCGTGACGAGATTGTCATGGATGAGGTTTCTGAGCCACAAGATTGTGACTTGAAAGGTCCATTCCAGTGTCTATTAACTATAGAAGAGAAGGTGTTCACCTCAAGTCAAGGCTCACAAACACTGTAATCATTACTCAACTGTACGAGTTGAGTTGTTAACAAATAAAAATATGGGCTTCTTTGGTTTGAAGAAGTCCAAACGAGAGAAAGAAGCAAACAAACTTTCTGATTCACCTATTTCACCTCAATCACCACTGTCGGATACGCATTCTGATTCAAGTTTTGTCAAAACAGATGAAAGAAGAAAAGAAGATCAATCTATTGATGAAACAACGGAACTAGATACGTATGATGATGAAACGGAACGACGAGCTAGCCGAGTAGAGGATTTTGAAAATGACGAAATAAGAGAACTCGTTTTTGCCTTAAAATTGGCAGACATGAACAAAATCACCGAGCTGTTGAATATCAACAGTGATTTTTATCTTACAGTGATGCCTATGGTAAATAATCGATCTTTGATGCACCTGTAAGTTTTCAGTAACTTTTCAAACTCATCATTACTAGCGTTTTTCAGTACGGTATTTTAGAAACAGATAAGGGAGTAGATATACGGCCTTTAGTGGTGATGTTAAGTTGGATTAAAAATCTTATAAACAAAGATGCGAACAATACAGAAAAAGAAGAAAGTTACAAGAGAATGTTCATGTTTGGCGATAACAATGGAGCTATACCACTACACTACGTAGCTCATCATTCAAACATTGTTGCTATTTTGGACAAGATTTTTTACGAGGCCGATGAGGTTTTCTTTTCGTGCGAAGAGCTATGTGAGCGACTAAAGACGCTCAATTTAACTTCAAATGTATTGTTAAAAGAGTGGATCGAACAAAAAGAGAACAAAAAGATGATAGGAAAAGCAATAACGTCATGTGCACTGGTAGGAAGACTGGAGTACGTTCAATTCTTCGAATCGTTAGGTGTTGATTTAAATATCCACAATGACCAAGATGAAACACCACTTCACGCAGCGGCAGCAGGAGGTCAGATCGAAGTAGCCGACTATCTGTTAAACAGTGGTGTCAATGTTAACTATTCGCATTTTTCAAATCAATCACAGAATTGGACACCTTTGTTCGAAGCAGTGTTACATGATAAGAGACCAATAGTTGAACTTCTTCTATCAAGTAGAGCAGAATACAGCAAAAGATGCAAGAAAAAGTCAAGATTTGGACTTTCCCAACTAAATATGAACGATGTAGCTGCTGCGTCGGGAAACGTATCATTACTACAACTTTTCGTGAAAATGGGAGTACCAATAGAGAAAACAGCTATCTACTGGGGATGTTATGGTGGTAATGTCTCCATCATTATGTTTCTGTTGGAAAAAGGTCTCCTGTTGCGAGAAAGAAATCTTTATGATTTTAGCAAAACTACACTGCATGCTAGTTGCGAACGAGGTTGTACAATAGCAACTGAGTTTATCGCTAGCAAAGCACCTCGCCTGGTAAACGTTGCAGATAAGAACGGTAACACACCACTTCACTACTGTGCATTTATAAGCGCACCTCCATCAAAAAGAGCTGCAAATGCAACAGGAGTCAAGTATTCACATTCAGAAAACGTCGTACAGACACTAATAGATTCGTTGATAAGGAACGGCGCAGATATAACTATAAAAAATAATGATGGAAAGCTAGCTTTGGATCTATTCGAGTCTACAAGTTTGGCAACATTTTTAGAGGATAAATATGATGCCACTTTTAATACTCAGAGACAGCTACTGTTTGAAGTAAAAGAACTTCAGGACAGGTTAGCTAAGCTCGAAGATCTAGTTATCAAACAAAATACAACAATACAGAACCAAGCAGCAACCATAGAAGACATGAAGAATAATATGGTCGTAGCGCCACCTGTATCTCCTCCAAAGTTGTACAAACAAGTCAAATTTGCAGACAATATTGCACAAATTGTAGAATATGAGGTACTTGAAAGTGAATCTTCTTCAGAGGATGGTGACCCACCAGATGTTGATGATGACGAAGATGAAGACTACTAAAAGTACGAGTAACTAATTTATTAATAAACGAGCTTCTCGTTTGTAACACGTGTTTCCAAGTTGATCGAACCAAAAACGATGTCAGGTATTGATGGGGTCGACGATGTCGGTGACTCCAATACGATACGTACCCCTGAAGCTCCTTACAGTGCTGTCAGTAATGAAGAAGAAGTACATCATGACGCTCGTCAGTACTCGTTCGACCAAGCCATGGACGAAATTGGCTTTGGTCTGTATCAACTCGTTTTAATGCAACTCTGTGGAGGTGGATGGCTGTTTGATGGTATCGAATTAACCATGGTGAGCTTCATCGTACCTGTATTGACAAAACAATGGAATATATCACCTGCCCAAGCCGGTGCACTCGCATCAGTAGTATTTTTGGGTATGGCTTTTGGAGCACAAATGGGTGGCGTTATA
>JAESGV010000544.1_pt1 | contig 16767 bp, 11 predicted proteins | sample 9269781 | NCBI WGS metagenome assembly JAESGV01 (sample SAMN15741586, study PRJNA653496) | algae metagenome | isolation source: Tildeniella torsiva UHER 1998/13D and co-occurring heterotrophs from... | place: Slovakia: Slovak Paradise National Park, Hrabusice, Kosice Region | collected 2000-01-01 | reverse complement strand
ATTCGTACCTTGCATCAGACAATGGATGACAAATCCAGTGTTTGAGTAAGCGTGCTCCAAATGGTGTACATGTATTGTTCATCAACCAGAACAATGATCCTTTTTCCTCTCCATTGGCAGAATTTCTCAACAACTCCAAATTCTTTAACGTGACTCCGTTAATGGACATTTCGAAACGAGATGAAAGTCTTTTGATTTGTAGTCCTGGCATACGTAACATTCCCTCAAGTTTAAAATCTTTCAAATAGTTAACTAGTACACCCAAACAACTCAAAACAGATTCTGGTAGTTCAAAGACATGCTTTTTAACTTCTTGAAGATATTCTCTAATCATGTTAAATGAGAAAAATGCAACATACTTGTCTTCTGTGCTTTCATAAAACTCTTCTATGTCAAAGCGAGTGGTTCCCCAATCGTATTTTAAATCGTCCATTTTTTCGATTCTTACTCCACGGTCACCTTTATCAACGTTACTATCAATACACTGTTGCGTGTGGTCACTAAGTGATTTTGGTATGAGAATCTCCGCAGGTGGAACTTGAACTAAACAAGTTTCCAAATTTCGACGCAAAACGTCATCAGTGAATTCGTCGTACAAAATCTCACCAGTAGAAACGTCAATGGTCTACAATGGTTAACTATTTTGAAATGAACGTACTATGATACTAATTTGAACATGTCTTGCGTCGTTATCAATAATCTTTTCGTTGATGCAAGTCAAGTAGCCGCAACTATCGTCCATTGCAGAAATTTCTAACGTGTTAGTCTACATGCACAAAATACATACCTTCACCAACCATTGTTGCTTTGGTAAACACTCCTTGAAGTTTTCTCTCAATTGGACCTGCCTTGTTACTACTATGAGCTTTTACAAGTCCCGTTTCTGTTTGTCTAACTAAACCACACTTGTATCCAGCGTCAACAATTCTTCTTAAATGTACTGGCAAACGGAACGTGGGAATACACGCACATGCATTGCCAAACGCATGGAATTGCAAAATACCCAAAACTCGAGAAGCAACTTCTGCATCTTTTCCAAAGAACATAAACTTGTGACCCAGCTCGACAAATAGGATCATATCAGGGTATTGTGATTTGATATCCAAAACTTGTTGGTAAAATGGTGTTGGCTTCTTGCCATCTTTTCTTCCCTTCTTTGGTGATTCCTCATCGTCGTCTTCAAGGTTCATCTCTTCATCTTCATCTAGTATTCTTCTTTCGATAATGGCATGTGAAGATAAAAGATCGACAAACTGTTGATGTGTTTCTTCATCGACTAGTCGTTCTTGTGGAGGATCGTTTTGTTTTCTTGGTGTAAATACGAGTAACGTTGGATCAAATGAGGGCAGTGGATTGGTCTCTTGTGCTTTTGCACGTTCTTCGCGTCTTTTCAAAATATCTTGCAACCTATTGACAACCACAGAATCTGTCTTTTTGGCTTTCTTTTTCTTCTTTTTTGGTTTCTCGTCTAGATCTTCATCTTTTTTCTTTTTTCGTGGTGTTGTCGATTTTTTCTTTTTTGGTTTTTCTTCTACAACTCGATCTTCTTCGTCCTCACTCACTACACCATCCATTTTGTCTTCATCGTCGTCACCATTTTCTTGTAGTACAAAATCATCATCGTCTTTGTCTTTCTTTTTCGCATATTTCGTTTTCTTTTTCGATCTGGGTTTCTCATCTTCGTCATGCTCCGAGTAGGCGTTTTTCTTTAGTCTACGCCGAGTTGTACGAGGTTTTAGTTCATCTTCGCTCTCCGACAACACTACTTTTGTTTTTTTTTGTCTTGTAAGTTGTTCTTCGTTTACGTTCTCATTGTCGTCAAGTTTTCTCTTCAAAGATGAGCGTGTTCTTGCCATTGTGTTTTGGAGTGGTTCGATTTTTAGCTCGAAGACGGAAGAAAACGGATAACAGCTCAAAAATCAAGTTGAAGCTCCGACAAGAATCTTGCAGGCCTTACACAGTTTATACGTGCTTGTTCTTTTGACATTCGAAAGAGGATGTAAACTATTGAGATGTGAGACTTAATGTCGTTTTTGTTCAGTATTGGTGAAGACTAATGCACAATTTACCCTTTATTCGCATTAAAGTTGCAAATATGTATGAATTATTGAACAAATGTGCCATATGTTATTCTCGTGAGTCTCGCAACTCTGTCGTGCGAAAAGTTATGACACACCATTGACAGGCAATTAAATTTGCATGCAAAGCAGAGCTACTACCCTAGTGACTGCTGTAGTGCTCTGTATGGTCTCTGGTACGCGCAAGGCTTAACTAACAACCATTAGGGATTGCAGGCAACCTTGACCCATGTGCAGAAGAATTCAAAAAAGATGGCTTTTGCAGGTTTAAATATGGCGGTGTTCACAGGTATAAGCGTGAAACTTGGTAACAATATAGTTGGGGATACCAGAGTAGTGGAGAATTCGGTGCGAATATCAACAAAACCTTCTTTCGTGAATATGACGGTTAACACAAGAAGCCCATTTGTAGAAGGCTCGATACACGCGCTTATTAACGAAGATGGAGAAGTGTTTGGACGTCTAAATAATTCATTTGTACAAATAGACACCATCGTTCGTATGAAAAACATTATGCGAGACTCGTTAGCAGAGGAGCCGTTAATACTCTCCACAAACTCGCGAGTATATAGGTTGCATCGTAATATGACGTTGTCGCTGGTACAGTTTGCAGAAAAAACACCAAACATTACACAAGGGTCTTATACACTATTCAGTACCAACAATAGCGAAGTATTCTCGTACTTAATAACGCCGGATGGATTAATCTCAGTCAGAGATAAAATAACGCTACCCTCTCTAGGAAATAGGAAAATCGTGAGAACAGTTTCCAATAGCGTAGCCGATCATTATGCCCTAATTCTCGACGATGGAACATTATGGATGTGGGGAGAAAACATACACTTCCAATTAGGAGATGGCACGCCAACGCGACGAGAATCACCAGTAAGATCCATGGTCAATATAAAAGATAAAGTACTAGGAGTATCATTAGGTCTACAATTCACAATTGCCCGCTGTGAGAACGATGTTGTGTATGTTTTTGGTTCTGTATACGATGGGCTTGCAGAGAGTACTCCAACTAGGCTGTACATACCAGGAGTATCAAGAATCAAGAAAGTTTCTGCTGGAAAGAATCACGCAACGTTAGTAGATGACAAAGGTGTTGCTTTTGCATTGGGACTAAACAGAGTTGGACAGTTGGCCGATGGTACTTTTATCTCTCGTAGATCGCCTGTACTTTGCAAAAAAATACGCAAGTATGGAGAGATGATTAACATCATCAACTATGGTGATTCCAGTGTACTCATTTATCAAGGAAGAATTGTGTTATGGAACACCGAAGAAGGTGTTCCGTTCACAAGTGACTTTGTTGCGATGGATATGTCTAAAATGAAAAGTCCAGTCAAACAAGTAATCGGCGGAGATGATTTTACGTTACTACTCACAGAAGATGGTACTCTGTTTGCTTCAGGTGCAAACACATTCGGAAACTTGGGTGATGGTACTATGGTCGATGCATTTGAACCCGTTCCTGTGATTATGTCAGGGCTATTGTATCAGAAAAAAGTTGTTCAAGTAGCAACAACCCAACGCGACACAACAGCATCTGCGTTTGCCATCACTAATGACGGTAAATTATATGGTTGGGGAAACATTGCAAACTATACATGCCAGTCGCAAAAGTACCTATCACCTACACCTGATATCATTGATTTTCCGACTAGACCAAACTATACCGTTAAAGCAATTGTACCTTCGTTCGGTATTGTCATTTTAGATGATGGACAACCGTATCGATGTACCAATGCATCACGTATGGAGAGGTACGCGTTTCCTCATCTAGAGATGGATGAAGTGTACCAGAGCATATTCAAGTTTCCTGATGATAACGGGTTTATTGCTGTAACTCGCTCGTTCAAAGTATTGATTGTAACAAGGAACTCGATCATGGCAGAGATAGCACCCATGATGGACTTTTATGAACCTATTGAGACAGTGTCGATAGGAATGCTTACAAAACTTAACGAATTTGACATGAAAGATGTACAAAGAGTCACTCTATGGTTTATGGAAGGCAGAGCGAATCTCATATTCATATTGTATGACGGTCGTACATTCTTGGCTACACCAGCTGGAGTGAGACAATATCACACTGTAGATCCCATGAGATCAACAGAAAGTATACTAGTGTTCAGTAACAGTACCATGCTAGTGTTTTGGGACTTTTTGATTCCTGTGACACGAACAATACCATTTCCAAAGGATAATACTACACTAGCAAGGTTGATTTCTGTTTCAAGAACCAAGTATGGCTTATCAGCAATTGTTTGGAGCTGTTCTGACTCTTTCACTGGTGATAGCTGTACTGTGCCTGTATGTCCAAGCGGATGTAGCGGTAACGGTGTATGTATATCTCCTCTGTTGTGCCAATGCAACGCTATCTTTGATGGTACGGACTGTACACGACTTAGTGGATTGACACTCTTCATGATTATTGCTGGTTGCTTCTCAGTGGCGGCACTTTTACTTTCCATTCTCTTCTTTGGTACAATGTACTCGGGAAAGAAACTAGTTTCACAAGTTCGTCACTTGATCAAGCAACGAAGAACAGTACTAGAGATGGAAGAATTACTACGTGAAGGATTAGTAAAAGACGCTGAGAATATAGATCGAGATTGGGTGATCCCACTATCAGAAATAACATTTACCGAAAGACTTGATGAAGGATCATTCGGTGTAGTGTTCAAAGGGAGATACAAAGGCTCTGACGTGTAAGATATTCGTTTTTACTAACACTGTAGTGCTATCAAAGTAATTAAAAGTGATGATAATAGCATGTTCGGGTATGATCAAGAGGTAAAAATTCTTAGATCACTTCGACACCCAAATATTGTTCTATTCATGGGAGTCGCGATTAACGTATGTACAACCAAGTTTATTAACATGATAGGACCAAAAACGATTTATTGTCACCGAGTTGATGTTAGGAAAGTCATTAGATCATTTAATTCACGAAAGAGGAAGAGTGTACAGCAGTGGACTTCACAATAGCATCTCGTTTAGTAGAAAAGTCGATTTGTTGTTGGATGTTGTCAAAGGTTTAGTTTACTTGCATGGACTAGAAAACGTGATTGTTCACCGTGACTTGAAGCCAAGTGTATGACGTTTTTCATTTTATTTATAATGTAGAACATTTTGTTGGACAAAACATATCAAATATGCAAAGTATGCGATTTTGGTACTGCACGTTTTATGAGTGCAACAAATGCATCTATGACTGGAAGCGTAGGAGTAAGTTTTTTCTGTACTCACAATTGTTAGACGATTTTGTATATGGCACCGGAAATCTTGAAAAACAAAGTTGATCCTGACATGAGCACGAAATTGGATGTTTATAGTTTCGGAATTATCATGCATGAAGTTTTCTTTGAAGAATTACCCTATCGTACTAACGATGAAAAGTTTGAGAGTGTAATCGCACTAGGATCAGCAATTGTGGATGGATTGAGGCCAAAGATACTCAAGTATCTTATAGAGAACGTTTCTGAAGCTGAGTCTATGTATTTGACTCTGATGGAACTTTGTTGGGACTCAAATCCTTCGATTAGACCTTCATTTGAAGAAATACTTTCAATTTTCATGGAAGTCTCTGTAAAAATGAAGTAAAGACTTGTAGTTCTAAGTTGTACTGCTGGAAGAGGTAGAACATCTAATTCAACTGTCACACATCAACCGTAGAATGCAAACAAGGCATCTACTGTGTGTAACGTTGTTGGCACTGTTGACACCACGTAATGATTTTTTCTTCTCTAATATACAGAACTCTATTCTGCGTGTGGTGTTGACGAATACGTACTAGATGCGAGAAGTGGAAAGTGCAGATTCAAATACAATGCTGTTTATTCGTATGGGAGCGATTTAGTTGGCGAATTTGGTACTGGGTCGTCTGTGTCAGTACCTGAAGTTCTCAAAAGATCAGATAACGATGTATTTAAAAGCGGAATAGCGTCAAATGTTCCTGTGGCGGAGGGTGGTCGAGTTTATGTACGTACAGGAACAGATGCAGTTCTCTATCTTCTCAACACACCGTTCAGAACAAAAGTATGCTATTTTCCATACTTTTTAGCAGACACTGGGATTCTTTATTCGTGCGCAAATGGATCTGCACCAATCGTATGTAACACAATTGCGACAAATGTTATCGACATGCACAGACAGTACTATTTAACAGCTAATGGAATAATTTCTTCATTGCGAATCCATCAAGACATACCACTCGTGACATTTAACGTGTCAAGCTACAAACCAGAAAAGTTATACTCTCCTATGACACAAGCATTGCCTTACTCCAATTTGGCATTTATTTCAAATGGAATACTGTGGATGTTTGGCGACAACTCTTGTAAGTTACTTGTTACGACTAACTATTAGTTTTCCAACTTGGTACAGGAGTTGACCGTGTCAGGATAAACACACCTGTGAATCCATTGGCAAACTATACAGTACGAGTAAAACATGCTGCACTAAGTGAAGCATTTACTGCTGCTTTAACGTAAGATGACTTGTACATTTTTAACACGCATAGCGAGGATGGAAGAGTTTTCATTTGGGGAACAATACAATACGGATCTACTTCTGTTTATGAAAAACCAAAAGAACTATTATTATCAGACAAAATAGTAGATGTAATAGCCGGTGTGAATTACATTATTCTTTTATCGGCGAATGGCGACATCTTTTCATTTGGATACAATATGGTCGGACAACTCGCTGATGGAACGCGAGAAAAAAGAGTTACACCGATTCGTATTCGACCAAGTAATGAAAAAGTACAAGCGATCATCTGTTTCAATACAGTTACGACGTACGTAATATACCCTTCGAAAATTGAAATTTGGGGTCCTATTGATTCTGGATTCTTAAACGTAGCTGGAGATAAAGGACAATTGCAAAAGATGAGTACTGATACTTTTAAAAGTAGAGTTGCCAAATTATATACGTCAAGTGAGAATCCATACACGATTTTGTTAACAGAAGATGGGAGACTATATGGAACAGGAGATAATACTAGAGGTATGATAGCTCTAGTGGTTATTAACTTTTAGGTCAACTAGGAGACGGTACTGGAGAGTCATCAGTGCATACTGTCCCAGTGTATTGGAATGACGTTCTGTACGGAAAGAAGATCAAACGCGTGTTCACTGGTCAACCAGCAGCTATTGCGCAAGCTGATGACGAACAGTGGTATTCTTGGGGCGTAAATGCTGTATGTAGCAACACTAGCGCTACGTACTATACACCAGTACCGTTCAACTTTGGTAAACCCATTCAAGATATAATGTTTCTTGGCGGAAGTTATGTTATTTTATCAGAGAAGAAAATGTACACTTGTCTGAATGGATCAATGAGTTTAATAGACTTTTACGATTCAAAAGATGTACACTCTGTCAGTAGAACGTTATACCAAGGATTCTACTTTACTACCGCCGAAGGTGTTATGCTGATCGCTAGTACAGGGCTAAGAATCACACCATACATTACACCAAAACCATTCCATATTACACCAGTAGCCGGAATAGAATCAGGGTTGATCAAACTAGGAATGTTTTCAAGTGCATTTGGTGTACTTGATGTACATCATGTCATGGTGTGGCTAATCGGAGTAAATTCGCGTCTAATTGTGATATTCAAGAATGGAGAGTGTGTCTATGGTGAACTAGGTGTTATACAACCATGTGGTTACACCGTTGATACAAATCTTACAACAACTATCATGGCTGGTACGTTAGTAACAACAAACGGAACAGTGTACGTAAATTGGAACACAAAAGTTATGGAAATACCACTACTAGGAAACGTAGTACAAAAGATACTCTACTTGTCAGAAACACCACTTGGAGTAACTGGTGTTTTTGCATCATGTACGAGTTACTTTACCGGAACAAATTGTGATATACCAATATGTTACGACAAAGCGGCAAATCATCCAGAAGCGTGTGGAGGACCGAATCAAGGTACATGCGTAGCTCCTAATGACTGCAAATGTACAAAAGATTTTTTCAATTTGGATTGTCGTTCAAAAAGGTGTACCGAGTTCGCAAAAGGAGATGATTGCAATGTACTTACAGCATTATCGATTGTACTTCTCACTTTGGCTGTTGCAGGAAGTTTATTAATTTTGTCTGTCATTATTGCAGTTATGACGTTTTGTACGACAAGGTACAGAAAAGTCGTTGTAAAACAGGAAAAAGCAGAAGAAGAGATGAAACAAATGTTGGAAGAGAGTTTACTGCGAGCAGATTCACTTGCCGAACAAGTTGACCGAGATTGGGTGATACCATTCTCTGATATCAAATTCTTAGAACGATTGTCAGAGGGATCATTCGGTGTTGTGATGAAGGGAAGGTACCAAAATGCAGATGTGTAAGTTTGGAATGCTATGCTAACTATTTTTAGTGCGTTGAAGATTCTAAAAGATGTAGGACAGAGTAACGAAGAGTACGGCAATGAAGTGAAGATTTTGCGCTCGTTACGGCATCCAAACATTGTACTGTTCATGGGTGTTTCAATTACTGAAACTACACGAGTGATTGTTACCGAGTTGATGCCAGGAGCATCTCTAGATAAACTCATACACAAGCAAGTCAAGAAAAAACAAGCATTCCACAATGCGTTGACGTTTACCAAGAAAGTAGAGCTATTGTTAGATGTAGTGAAGGGAATGATCTATCTACATGGTCTACAACCTGCAATCGTACATCGTGATTTGAAACCAAGCGTAAGTAGTTTTATATTCTCTAACATATTGTAGAACGTACTAGTAAGATATAACAATCACTCACACTTTATAGCTTGATAAAAACCATCAAATATGCAAGGTATGCGACTTTGGTACTGCAACGTTCGTAGCAAACAACACTATGACTGGAAACATTGGCGTATGCTTTTTATTCTTTCTAACACGACAGACCATTTTGTACATGAGTCCAGAAGTCATGTTGAACACGATAAAGCAAGAGTCAAGCACCAAAGCAGATTTGTACAGCTTTGGAGTGATCATGTTTGAGGTGTTTTTTGAAACTGTACCGTATAGTGAGGAAGCGGCAAATAATAGTATTATAGGACTAAGTACTAGTGTGATAAATGGGAAACGACCTGTTATTCCTCAAGGAGCTGATGACGTGTCTCTTAACGAGAAACGGTATTTAGGGTTGATGCAAGAATGTTGGAATGGAAATCCAGATGAGAGACCATCATTTGATCATGTTTTTAGTGTATTTATGGACATCTTAAGCGAATGAAATCTTAACTGAGGATCTACGAATTAGAATTGGTTTTAAAGATCAAGTCACTAATCTTAAGTGTTGTTTTTTCTTGTGTTTGTTACTAACAATGAGCTCATTTTTTGCGATATTCGACTCTTCAAATAGGATAAAAGTGGGTAAAAAGAAATATGGCACAGAGTAGTACGTGTATCATAACTGGAGCGAATTCAGGCTTAGGATTGGAAACCGCAAAATATTTGGCAAAGAACAATCCAGAACTGCATGTGGTACTAGCATGCAGAAACGCATTAACAGCAAACGCTGCTGTATCATCAATCAAAACATTAGATCCACAAGCGTCACTTGAATATTTAGCTTTGGATTTAGGCAGCCTCGAGAGTATCAGAACATTTGGCAACGTATGCAAAGAACAAATGGAGTCAGGCAAAATGCCACCGATCTCTAGTATTATATTCAACGCGGCGACTGTCCATGAATCAGACACATACACAAAAGATGGTTTCGAGTCAACGTTTGGATGCAATCACTTAGGACACTTTTTGCTTTTGCATTTACTTTTACGTTTGATAGACCCAAATTACCCAACTCGCATTGTGTTTGTATCTTCTAGCGTACACGATGAGAGAGAAGGCGCACCTGTACCTAAACCCAATTTTAAATTAAACATTGATCAAATGGCACATCCAGAAAAAGATACAAGAAATGGTTCAACAGTAGGCGGGGAAAGATATTCGACGAGTAAACTGTGTAACATTCTTACTACTGTAAACACGGCAGTGAGAATAGATAACCACCTCCCTGTTGCAAGATTCTGTTCGTTTTTTCTTATGACTTCATCTTCTACTTGTATAGTTGCCGTTGTCGAGTCGATTGCCTGTGACAGCGGTGTTGACTCGTTCATATCAAGCGTCAAATATTTTGTAAATTTGTTTGCCTGCTCGAAAAAGACCGCAGCGACACATCTTTGAAAATTTTGAACAATACTAGTGAAATGCGTTTTTTAACCAGTCATTATCTTGTTGGTGTTTCATCATAAACATTTCAATTTCTGACATCGGCTCAGGCTCACCTTCAATTGCAATTTCCTCATCAAGTGTTCGTTTCATCTTTGGTTTCGGCACATTCTTGGCGAACTCCAATGCTTTATCTCGCGCAGATGGTTTCTTTTGTGTGAGTACCGGTATCCGTGATGGTTTCGGCGCTTCTCTTGGACTTTCGTCACCAGGTGAAGCAACAGTCATTTTGTTAATGTTCACCATTGACGCCTCTCTTCCATAGTTTTTCATTCGTAAAAGTTTTTCCTTTTTCGCCATTAGTTCCGGATCATCGGGTGCAAACCCCAATCCTCCTAGTTTCATATTATTTATTCCAGACATTATTTTCTTGTAGTCGGCCATTCCATGGGGTTTAAAATTTACATCTCTTGGTCTTTTTGAACTGTACAAAGTAGGTTGCTCCTCGTCGATTCTATTTTGTTTCGCATACGAGTTTTGTTGCTGTTGGATTCCATTCATTAAAGAATTGAAATTATTTACCAACGCAGTATGATTATTTCCATACTGTTGGTTCATTACATTTGGCTGCATTTGCATAGGAATTGGAGATTGCATCTGTGGTTGCATGTACGGATTCATCATTTGACCTCCAAAATTATTCATAGGCCCACCCATTTGGTTTTGTATCTGCGGAGGCATTTGCTGTTGCATTTGTGGTGGCATTTGATTCATATATGGGTTAAATGGCATTCCATATCCCATCATTTGATTATTCTCATACATGAATCGAGTAGGAAGTTGATAATTTTGTGGTGAATAATTTTGATACTCTTGTGCGTATCCATACTGTTGTGGATACTGTTTCGAGTACTGTCCTTGTAGCTCTGGTTCAGGTTTACTATTTTTATAAAAATTGGGTTGTTGGTATTCTTCATACTCTTCTCTTATTGGTGGTGGTACATTTCTCTGTTTTGGTTTCTCTTTCGGTCGTTCCCGCTCTTGTTGATGCGATTGCTCATACTCTTCTGGAATGAATTTTTTCGCTCCGAATCGTTGAGTCGGTATAGGAGATTCTTGTGGTGGTTCTTCTTGTACAAACTTTTTCGCTCCGAATCGTTGTGTTGGAATATTCGATTCATCGCCATTTCGTCTATTTGTCTTTTCTTCTTCTCGCCGACTTGTACGCGGTATCTCCTTCTTTTCTTCTCCATTTTGTTTATCTTCCAAATGAAATACTTTCCGACTCACTGATTCTGGATTCTTTCTCGATGAAACATTTCCGTGAGGACTTTCTATTTGTAGTTCATTTATAGAATCACTTGACTCGTTAATGTTGGTAAATGGATTCGGCTGTACAGTTTTTGGAAATGAAAATGGACTTTTTGTCTGTGGAGTTGCGTCATCGAGAGGTGTTGGTTTTTTGGGTTCTGTTGCTTTCCGCCGTAGCGAGATTTGTTGTCGTTGTGGTTGTTGAGTATTTGGTTTCTCATATATTGTTGGTACATAAACAGCATCATCTTCTGTTTCTGGTTTTATTTCTTCGGATAGTTTCCGACTCGCAACGTTTGGCAATTTATCTACATTATATTTGGATGCGCTTTCAAGTACGCTCGATGCAGATGCGCCTCGTTCTCGAACTCGAAACGATGTTGGTTGTTTTTCGAATTCATTGATAATATTTTCCGTAACGAGTGGCGATGCTGGTTGTATCGGTAAATTATTTATAAAACTTTTCGACCGAGGCATGTTGACGTGTTCTGAAGAACTAGGAGCGCTTTGTGTTGGTTGATTTGTGCTTCTATCAGTTCGATTAAACGAATCAGGTGCCGATGAAGGCGCTACTTGCGCATAATTATTTCGAGGAAACTCTGGTCTCGTTTCTCCAGAAACAGTTTTAGAAGAACCATCCTTATTGATCACTAGAATTTTATCTTTAAACTATTTCAGTCAGCATTTTTATGTAATGAACATACTCTCTCTTGAAAACTCTTGTTTTTTGTTTCGTTTTGCGTGTTAGCTGGCCGAAAAGATTGTTTTTTCATCATTGTGTGTTTCCTTGACCATATAGTTTTTTTTCTACGTCAACCGTAAGTTAATACTACCGCGGTAAACCAGACACGAAAAATGTTCCAGAGCGAAAGAATTACTGATTGTGGTGGTATCCACCTCTACCCCTTCCACGATAGTTTCCACGGAAGTTATGACCACTACGACCTCTATTACCATGTTCATGACTTTCTTGTTGATGCGGTGCGCTCTGCTGCGCTTGTTGCTTTTCCAACATTTTTTGTTCGTACTGCTCTTGTCTATCTTGAAACGCCTTCTTTTTATCTTTTCTTTCTTGAATTCTATCTTTTAATTCTTTCAATGTGGCTTGAATTTGTTCTTCTGTGATGATTGGATACTGATCTACGTGTTCTGGTAGCACGACATGAACAATTGGAAATTCGACAACAATCTTATCGACTAGTGATTCTTTGAGTGGTTTGGAGCTATCCAAACGATAGTAGAGTGGTGTGTTTGGTGCACCAGTTGGTTTTCTCTCTGCTAACATGAACAATGCAAAAGGCGTTCCTTGTACATCGCCACTCGTTTCGCGATATTGCGTTAGTGTTGTTACATATTTTTCCAATTTGTTTCGGATAAGCGCATTTGTAACAGTGAGCGATTCTCCTTGCGCGTTACCAGTTACAGCGACTGCATTCGAGTCTAAATACTGCATCAATAGTTGAATCAGTGATGTTTCTTCTTTGACATATGGTTCTTCAATTTTGTATGGTTGTTTGTCTTCTGCTACTTCAGTGAGAACTTGGTCAAATAAAAATTCCACACGCCAGTACACTCGCTCTTCTTTACTACGATAATGAGTTGTATTGCGTTCGCGACGACTCATGCCTTGTGGCATCAGTTGCATGTGAATAGAGCGTTCGTGAATTCTTCTTTGTACGAATTTGACGTGATTTGGATGAAATTGGAAAGGGTGGTCGTCTATGTTTTCTGCTTTTCTAGTTCGTTCGAGTCTATCAGTTTTTAATTTTGCCTCTTCCAAAAAGTGATAATCTAGCGTGTTAAAATATAAAATTATCCTACCACTGCGTAACGTTGAGTTGTCGAATTTTCCTAGTTCAACAAATGCTGTAATGTCTCGTTTTCCAGTACACTTAGTGTCTTCCTTGTGTTTTTTGGAACATTCGACGCAACAAAAGGGTATGAGGCAAGCAGGGCATGTATATTTGCTCTCGTTCTGTGAACAGACAGTACAAACACCCAAACGGTTTTTTTTGGCTGGTCGTTCTTCACACAAGTCGGTACTAACAGATGCTGTCTCTTCGCTCATTCAAAGTTTGTGAAATTTGAAGGCTTACAATCGTTTTCAACCAAGTTGTTTATTTAAAACGCAACCATGAACATAGCTACGAGAACAATCATGATGCAACTGAAGCTGAGGTAATTGGTTGAGCCAGCGTTTTGAGAGTCAACAGAGAGCACTTGTCCAGTGCCTAGACCTCCAGCCAAGTCATTCCAGGTTTGATCTTTAGCGTTGAAATATCTGACGTAAGCTTAAGGAGTTAGTACTGTTGATTGAGTCTTACCATTGACGCTTCCACCACCAACCAAAATAGATCCTCTTTCGCATTCCAAACTGGTGATGCCACATACCCAGATGGACTTGGTAACGTTTTGACCAACAGCGGCATCGTTATTGATGGTAACTGGTCCCCTACATAATTAATAATCAGTATCATTGTACTCACCATGTACCGTCACCATTGACGTTCGAGGAGGCCTTTAGAATGCTTGGTGTAGCAGTGAATAGACCAGATACATCTTTGTTGTTAGTTTAGCGTTGAAAATACTTACAAACATCAGTAGCTGGGTTGGATGTCTTTACCAACTGTGCGGTACCGGATGGAACTCCGAATACAGAAGATACAGCGCCATCTGGACCTCCAGTTGCAGCTCCTACACGAGAAAGAGCGAATGTTGGAGTACTCTTCGAGTTTGTTACCTTGATACGGCATAGATGTTTGCATCTGTTGGTTGAGCCAGTTTCTCCGGTCAAAAAGTCGAAATTGCCACCAATGTAGACCTCATCATTAGCAAAGGTGAATGATTGGTAGAAGATTGAGTTGACTGCCCAAGTTGCGCTAGGAACGGAGCTAGCGCCATCAGATACAGCTTGAGTAGATGCTGGACCGAACCATGGACCTGCGCTGTTCGTTGGATTGTAAATCTTCCACAATTGAGGGAAAGCTCCTCCAATCCAGAGATTGCAAGCTACACCTGCAGTTGCGGTGAGACCAGCGTTTGATAGAGTGCAAGATGCTTGCTTCTTCCATAGAGCGTTAACTCTATTCGCGAGAACTGGAGTAAGACCCTATTAGTGTTAGTCTAAGACAGGAGCAAAACTTACGTGACCAGCACCAGTAGTACCAGCAGTACCAGTTCCTCCCAAGTTGTTCCATTTAGCGCTTGCTGAATCATACTTGCAAACGTTTGAGCAGGTACCAGTAGCACCTTCTGGAGTACTCTTGAACAAACCTATCTTGTTAATATGGAAAGAGATATCATACCTCCAACGTATACATCACATCCATTGCTGTTAGCAGTGAGGCAATCGGTCTGAGTATTAAACAATCTGTTTCGCATCTTACCTTAATAGCGTAAATTCCCTTCTCAGCAGTTGATGGACCAAGCCTATTTGTTAGCCATACTGTTTTGTATCTACTTACCAAGTACCATCAGCGGCATCAATCGTGAATTGAACGTTACCTACTGCAACCCAAGCGTTAGTGTTACGCTTCCATAGGGCTAGAGGTCCCTAGTATGGTTAGCTATAAAAAATTTAAAAATACAGTTGCAACGCCTCCTGCTGTTTGGAAATTACCTCCAATATATCTAGATACGTTAAACTAAGTCATATTACTTACACATTGAACAATGTATCTACATGAACTACATTTACTTTCCCATCAGCACCACCAGCAAATGTGCTCCATGAAGTGCCATCGAAACTGGAAACGTATCCAACAGAACCTAATAACTTAGTATTGCGCTGAATATTTCTGTACCTTGGACTGGATTTGCTGTAGTGCCATTGTATGCAACGCTAAATGTACCAGCGACATAAAATCGTCTAACAGTAAGACCAAACAGAGCGTTTGTATTTGCGATTAACCCTGCAAACGCTAGAGCTACTAGTAGATACCCAACCTTCATATCACTGATTTTGATAAAAATTAACGTTCTCAGATCAAGAATTGTATGATTTTTGGCGCCGAGCAACTTTACGCGAAGCTGACCAATTGTCATCTCCTGCAGTTCTATAGTAGGCAATCGATACCTGTGACGAGTAAACTGTACGAGCAAACCAGTGTGCTACAAGAGAGGCAATTCTTGCGAGGAAAAAATTCTCGATCTGAGCTTTTGATCTATGTAGGAACACACGTAAAGTTTAAGTTGCAATACCGTAAGCCAGTAACAATGACGTTGTATTCTCTCTCATGCGCTTCATGCACGTATACCTGGACGAATTACACTAAGTTGCAACGTTGATGTACATTAAAATTATGAATAAAGCTTTCAGTCTTGTCGTTCTTCTCACCTGGTTGGTGTTGCATTTGTTGGTGAAAACTGACAGATTCTAGCCGTTAATGTTACAAAACCATGTTGTGAAATGAATACTTTCATGTTATGATCAAAACAATGTGTGAGTAACTAGAACGATCACAAAAGTGTGGCACTCTTACAAACTTTTCAAGTTGGCCACGCACTTTTCGATTTTCACAACAAAGTACACGAGCTCATGCCTGAAATTCCACCTCCAACAGATTACTACGAATCATCCTCTCGTGGCAGTCGTCGCGACTATGGAAGTCGTGACTATGATAGAGGCGACAGAGGTAGGAATGATTATGACCGTGGATATGAACGACGCGGAAGGGATTCACATCGAGAAGAACGATCCTATGACCATCAGTATCAACACTCATCTTCAAACTATCACGGAGGACATGGTCACGGTGGGTATCAACAAGGAGGATATCAACGCGACGGCTACCAACACAATCAAGGCGGTTATGGTGGCTATCAACAAAATCATGGATATTCTCAACAACACTCGTACCAAAGAATGAAACAAGAAGATAGAGATACAACCTACAAAAAAGGATCAAGATGGGAAGAGAACAGTATCAAAATACCCATACCAGGAATACCAGCAAATGTTCCCTACGGAATGTCAAACGACGCTTTGGAAGCATTTTTGTTGCGTGTGCGCTTGGAAGAAATTAATAGACGTTTGGTCACTGATATCATAGTCGACCCATCCGAGTGTCGTTCACCCTCTCCAGATCCAACCTACAACGAATTTGGAAAGCGTTCCAATACTCGCGACCAACGCATAAGAGACAGACTCACACAAGAAAAAGTTGATCTCATAGAGCATGCCATGGTTAGATTCCC
>JAESGV010000543.1_pt1 | contig 16779 bp, 17 predicted proteins | sample 9269781 | NCBI WGS metagenome assembly JAESGV01 (sample SAMN15741586, study PRJNA653496) | algae metagenome | isolation source: Tildeniella torsiva UHER 1998/13D and co-occurring heterotrophs from... | place: Slovakia: Slovak Paradise National Park, Hrabusice, Kosice Region | collected 2000-01-01 | reverse complement strand
AGCAGCCCCTTCCAATTGTACATTAACGAAAAACTCGTGTATGAAGACACAACAGGATCAGCTGATGAAGAAATTAAAACTATTGTAGAACAAAAAGGCTTTGCGCGTAATCAAATTATCGATTTGAGAATCAAGATCGCAATGATAAATGTTGATAGTGTACAAAAGTTCAATATCACTGATGAAGGTCGATACTTGGGAATTTGCAGCGACCAAGGTCGTTTAAAGATTCTACAACGTCACGATGCCAAATTTTCATTCCGTACAAACGTTCCATCAAGTCCAACTCCAGTTATTAAACGCGTCGAACAAAAAGCTCAAGGATTCACAATCAACCCAATTACTGGTCTTAAACAAGGTGCAAACACCAATCTACGCATGGACAGCCCTGCAGTAGAAATAGGTCCTCCATTGAGCGCACCTACAGATCCACTAAAAGAGATTGAACAATTGGCCAATTTGAGAGACAGAGGAATTCTTACAGAAGAAGAGTTTAGAATCAAAAAGAAAATGTTACTTGGGCTTTAAAAAAATTATTTTTTTAATTTGGCAGACTTCCACGTGCGTAACCAATCTTTTTCTGTTTGTATGTGATTTTTGCGAACATATTTAGCGACACTACGTTCGAAATCTTCGACAGTGAAGCGACTTGTTAAACGAACGACGAATCCTTCTGGACCTGTTTCTCCACCAACTACAGATTCTTTTTTACTCATTCTATCATTCATCCAGTTCTCCATTTCTTTCATAGAGTTGAATGTGCCACGGAATAGTTCTGGAACGTGTGGAATACCTAAGGTGTTTGTGGCATAGTCTGTGACTTCATCCCAACTCCACCATTCTCTACTGTCTTCAAGTACTGCGAATAAATAGAAGTAACTTTCCAACGAGTTGTATGTAATTGAGTGAATACCAAACATGTTTTCTCCGAATAGTGCCAAATTGTCGTCTACGAGGAATTTAAATTGCGAATAATTCTGTTTAACTGCAGAGAAACTCCCATGTGTTGCTTCACTTTTTACACTACGTGCATATACACTACCGCGGAAGAGTTGGCAGTTACCACCGTCTAGTTTTTCTGTTATTACTACTTCTTTGCCTACAAATAGTTTTGAGGCTGCGTTTGCGTCTAACATGACATCGTCATCGAAGACACATGGTGAAAACGGCAGGTGTTGTGTTTTAGGGTATTTGGATGGACCGTCTGTCATTGTTCTTGTTGTATTTTGTCAAATTCGAACTGCGCTGCGAACACTCAACCAGTAAGTTGACAGAAGAAACATTATTTTTTTACAACAGGTGGTTTCTTCTTATCTTTCTTGTCAGCAGTAGGGTCTACCGTCTCCAAAAGAGTATTAAGTTTCGAAATGAGGTCATCCTTCTTGACATCAAAATCTGCTTGCACATTTGCTCGTAACCATTCTGCGATTCCTAACAGATCTTCAGACAGCTGTGGCCCTATATCTACATCAGATTTTACAGCTTCTTCATGTACTAACTGAGCTTGTTCTCTTTCTAACCGTAGCCTTTCCTCGTCAGCTATCCTATCCCGTTCCTGTTGCTCTTTATCCTCTTGTGCTTTTATTATAGCTGCATCATACGCTTCTTTCGTTTGCATAGATTTGAGAGGTAGAACAGAAGCAGAAGTATCCACAAGTAACTCGTACCGTTGTATGTCTTCAATTTGGTCGCAATTGAAAACAAAATTATACAGTGAGTGGTGCCGAATGACGTCGTCCAGTATGTGTTCGGCAATTTCGTGTATATCTTGAATTGAAAATACAACTGCTGTTTCTCTTTCCGATTGTACATCTTCAATATTTACATCTTGGTCAGTATTTGTTGCTTGGGAATCTGTTCGTTGAACGCTATCTACTCGTGACTGCACTCTGGGTGTCGATGCTACATCTTGAGTAAACTTGAATAAGTTTGACGTTATCAAGTTCTTGATTTCGTCACTGCTTTGATTTGCTGCTATTTGCTTAATCACATCATCCATTAAAGCCATAAATTTAACTGTCTTTTTTAATGTTAACGAATACTCTTTAGCAAAGCTTATCATGAGTAAGCGAACGAGCCAACGTACTTTAAATGACTGATGAAATAATCAAACAGAATTGATGTTCTTTTGTTCGATAAGTAGTCGTCCATTTTCATATCTTTTGAAAGGGTTGATAGTAATTCGTTTTGATTTTGTATCGCGCGACATTTCGCTACGAAATCAGCGTCCGAAAACGATTTCGGTTTTCGCTCTTGCTCCAAATCTAATAACCGTTTTTGTTCTAGTCGTTCAGCTTCGAGTTGCTGCTGTTTTTCTATCTCTTCTTTTTCATCTACTTTTGCAGTTTTAGCTTTAACGTTGGTAGCTTTTTTGGGTGATGTTGCAGTCTTTGGAGGCATTATTTAAAGTGAAATTGCTACGCAATTGCACAGTGATGTTTTTGGTGCTCTTGTAAGCTGCTTGAGTATTAGGTTGACCACGCAAATAGAAATGCAAAAAGACCTCTCTTGGTACATCAGTTATTATCGTTTCAAACTCAAACAATTCGGCAAAAATTATTGGAAATCCTTGTTGAAGATAGCCGTGTGGCTCGCGATGTTTTATGTTTGCAAAAAAATAGAATTCCTAGTTATATTTTTTATAGCTACCGCAATTTATCTCATTTTCACGAACTTGGATTATAGCGGTAAAAAGAGCGAGCATTCGGCCTACAGTGTTTTCAATAAGGGATTCAAACCAATAGCAGGAACGTTCTCAGCGGAGAGTATGACAAACGCACCAAAGTACCGTACGTAAACCGATTAATGTTAGATAGCATACTTGTACATTACACATGTAGGGTCTAAAGAGTTCGACTGTAAAGCTTCAGTTCACCATTTGCCTGAATTTGTTGCGAAATCTTTTAAAAGTCTTGATTACGTGCTATTCTTTTATTAGCCATATCCCTTCGAAAATCAAAATACAAAGGACTGCCCTTCAAATATAATTGTTCAAGTAATGATGTAATACAGTTGACCAGCAAAGCGTTAAAGCGTGTTAACACGAAGGGGCGAGCAATATATGTGCAAGGAATAAACTATTTTCACAAACAATATTATGCAGTCAATTGAGCAACTAACAACATGCATTAAGTGCAAAAACCTACTCTTCAGACCTGTTAGTTTAGAAAGGTGTGGACACACTTTCTGCACGCACTGCTATTTCGAGTTCATGAAGAAACAAGATGCCAACGTCATTTCCTGCCCGTTTCCTGAATGCCAATGCTTCATTCGTTCACGACCAATCCCAAATCTCGCTGTAACTCAGCTAATTACCATGGTAGAAGCTGGACTGCCCATAGAACAGAAACTCGTTCGAAACGTATACAAAGAAATGATTTTGTCGTCAGAATATGACGCTGCGAAAAGATACTCTATGCAAGCAGGAGTGAAAAAGGTCAATGGAGTAAAATTTATGGATATATTGCAGGATTGGCCGGACCACTTAAGAGCTGGCTTTACTAACTATCTATCCAGTACGTATGGCGAATTGAGAAAATCTGTATGCAAGAGTGTTGGATTGTGCACTGAGTTGGTCAAATCAGCTACTCGGGAACAATTGTTTACTATGTACAAGAATTTGGATTTGATACTACCACAGTACGTGATGTACAGCGAAAACAACACATTGTGCGATGACTTTGAATTGGGAAGATCAAAATTAATACAATTCTTAGAATAACTAAATCGTTCATGTGAGTTTTGGGTCTACAAACGCTTCGTACTTTGTTGGTGGTGCTAAATTCTGTGGTAACTCTACATCTTTTTCTCTCTCTTCTTGGATTGTACTATCTCCCACAATGTACACTCTTTCACTCTTCTTTCGTTTATACACAATAACAGCTACAATTAGCACTGCGACTGCTGTTGCTGCGCCGATTGCAATTACAGCCACTATTACACCAGCTACAATACCGACTGTAGATGATGAGTTGCTTTGTAAGTTTGGTGAGCTAGTAGAGCACGCTGAGCCAACACAGGCGACACCTACTTGCTTTACACTAACTGACATGATTTCTGCAGTATCCATAACTTTTCTTGCCTTTAACTTTGTAGCACTAGACGATTGAGATAGAACAATTCTAAAAGGCTCTGAAAAGAATTGATTTGGTACAAAATTTGTCACTGCCATGCTAATATCACAAATCTTTGTATCTCTTTGCTCATTGTACAGTTCACTAGACAAAATCCATCCACTACCCGTTTGGTTCAACCCAACTTCTAGTCGGTACACTACACCAAGCGAAAATGAACATGCACCAGTTTTTCCTAGAGGCAGAAAAGGTAACTGCGAAACACTAATCGTTTTTGTTTTTGTGATAGGCGCTATACTAAGCGAAGAAACAATATATTTTGTAGGTGACGCTTTCATCCATAACTCGATTACATTTCCTGATGTCGTTGTCAGTCCTATACTAAATGTCGTGAAACCAATCTTTCCTTGCATATCAAAGCCATTTCCTTGTGTAGATAATTGTCTACGTGAAGATGTAGATGCATTGAAAGAACTTGCGATAACGAGTGGCGTCGAGGTATCGTTAAGAAGTGAACCAAGATCATCGGGTAAGATGACTGTTGGTATAGTTGGTTCGGGAGTTTCTGAGGGTGTAGTTGATTGTGTTTCTGTGGTGTTTGTTAGAGTGGGTGTTATTGTAGGTGTAGTAGATGTAGTTGGTGCTTGAGTGGTAGGAGGAGTTGTCGGTGCCATCGATGTAGTTGTGGGTGTTGTTGGTGTAGCAGTAGTTGTTGGTGTTGGTGTCGTTACCGTAGTAGTAGGTGTCAAAGTTGATGTTGTAGGAGCTATGGTTGTAGTTGTTGGCGCTACTGTCGTTGGCGAAGGTGTTGGTGTTACTGTTGTAGTTGGTGCGATAGTTGTAGTAGGAGCAATCGTGGTTGGAGTTGTTGTGGTTGGAGCAGTTGTAGTTGTCGTTGTGGTAGTTGGTGCAACAGTGGTGGTAGTAGTTGGCGCAACAGTTGTAGTAGTAGGAGCAATGGTAGTGGTAGTTGGTGCAGTTGTGGTAGTTGGCGCTACCGTGGTGGTTGGAACTTCAGTAGTAGTTGTAGGTTCAGGAGTAGTGGTTGGAGTAATTGTAGTGGTGGTTGGCTCAGGTGTCGTTGTAGGTATAGCAGTTGTAGTTGGTGGCAGTGTTGTTGTTGGAGAAGGTGTTGGTGTTTCTGTTGTGGTTGGTGCAATTGTTGTGGTAGTAGGTACCGTGGTAGTAGGTGCCATTGATGTAGTAGTGGGTTCTGGTGTTGTAGTTGGTGCTAGTGTTGTGGTCGTTGTTGGAGTGGGTGTTGGTGTATCAGTGGTGGTTGGTGCAATCGTAGTAGTAGGAGCATCAGTAGTAGTTGGCGTAGGAGTTTCAGTAGTGGTTGGCGCTACGGTGGTAGTTGTTGGTGCTAACGTTGTCGTTGGAACTTCAGTAGTAGTTGTAGGTTCAGGAGTAGTGGCTGGAGTAGCTGTAGTGGTGGTTGTTGGCGTTATAGTGGTGGTAGTTGGCTCGGATGTTGTTGTGGCGGGTTCTGGAGTAGTAGTAGTAGGTGCTACTGTCGTTGTTGTTGGTTCAGGAGTAGTTGTAGGTTCTGGCGTGGTAGTTGGAGCTACTGTTGTTGTTGGTTCTGGAGTAGTTGTTGGAGTTATAGTAGTCGTTGGCTCGGGTGTCGTTGTTGTAGGTTCTGGAGTAGTAGTAGGTGCTAATGTTGTAGTTGGTTCTGGTGTAGTCGTTGTTGGCGTCGGTGTTGGTGTAGGCGTACTCGTATACGGAGGTACATACGTAGAATTACAACTAGCAAAAATAAAGTACCGATTTGCTCTTTCTGAAACTAATGGTGGTAATCCTACTTTTCTGTACACATCATTAAGTACTACTCCATTACCTGACTCTGAAACACCTAACTGATAATATGAATTATCTCCCCATGCAATAATCCTACCCAAACTTGTAACCACATAAGAGTTCCAATTTGAAGCCACGACTTTGGTTATATTCTCATTACTTTGTTTCCATGTTGCCGGTAACGTTACACTTGAGAAAGTTGTCCTAGTAAGCGTCGAATTTTGACCTAACAAGTTCCTATACACTCCTGAAATATTATTTGCTCCAATTCCTTGTATGGTACCATCTGTAAACAGTACAAAACCATGGTACTGAGATGTCGATACATCAAGGATCACTTTGGAACCAAAATTTGTTGTATCTACCAGTGGTATCATACTCAACAGGAAATCATATGATCCCCAATAAATCAATGAATTTACAGTAGCCATAACAAACACTGATTTACCACCAGCTGTGAACTTTGTAATGTTCCTACCATTGAATAAGGTCATTACTACTGGTGACAAAGTTTTACGATAGTTTGGAATGTAACCATAGGGTACATCTCCATTTTGGTAAAACATGTTATCACCTGTGGAATAAATTTTTCCATTGGAAGCGACAACGTAAGAGTTGTACATGGATACGTCGATTAGACTTACAGATGCGTTTCCAAGTATTGACAAGTTGACTGAAACAGGAAGCGTTGATTCTGTAGTAGAGTTGATACCTAGCTATAGAGCGTCAATAGTGCAAGAGTGAACATACTTGTCCTAGTGAGTTACTACCCCACGAAACAACTTCATTTGTAACAAGCAGTGCTAAACAGTGATCTGTGCATCTTACTGAGGTCACAGTTGTTGCTAAGGAAACTTGCACAGGTACTGTTACTATATTGGTATTTCCTATTCCCAATCTACCATTAGCGTTACTTCCCCAGCTGTATAGTTTTCCTGATGAGGTACGTACGACCGAATGTACACTACCACTTGTTAACTCTACAATATCACTATCGACATCGACGTTGACTTGTGATGTATAGTTTCTACTTGTATTGGTATAGTCACCCAAGTTGTATTGTGCATTGTAACCAATACCAAACAGTACCGGTGAAGAACAATTTGTAACTGTTTTAGCAAATGCGACACCGTTTGAAGGTGTCAACACTGTGACATTTGTAGCGTTATTACAAACACCCATAAATATAGTATTAAAATTTGATCGCACATAAGGTGCTAGAACTGGGTAAGATGTTGTTAATTCTGCATTAACAAGATTTGGTACCCATACTTGATTTGTAACAGTACCATTCACTGGCCAATTCCTATCGTGTTGTATGCATCTACAGTTCCCCATGATAACACTCTACCATAGTTTGTTGTAACGATAGCTGGACTCAGTGATGATACAATTGCTGATATTGTTTCTCCTAGTAGTAACACTCTATCAGGTGCTGTAATACGCGTAAATACAGTATAAGAAGCTGTTTTCGCTTCGTTGAGAACCATATAAGCTATAATGTAAGATATTGACATTTGAACATACTTCCAGGACCTGTTCCCCAAATTGTACCATCAGAGCATAACAGCATAACAATATCGCTAGCTAACATATCTACAATTGTTCTTCCAGACAAAACATTGGTTGTTGTGATCTGTGTAGGTACTAGCGTTTGAGCAAATGCACTCACTAAGCCGTACCCATGAAAAAACACAGTACCATCAGTGTTCAAGTATGCAGCGATAAAAGTTGTCACCATTAGTTTCATAATTGATTTGTTTGACAAATCAGTCATTGTAATAATTGTAGGTAAGTATGCATACGTAGAACCACTTGGACCATTTCCTAGAACTCCGTTTCTACTATTATCAGTTCCCCATCTGAAATGTGTCAGTGATGCGAGTTGACATACGAGTACACATTTCCATTCCCGGCTACTAGAATTCCAAAACCATTACCTAAACCAAGTTTGGAAACTACTGTGCTGTCTCCAACATTTGTTTTCTGTACTGCAACAGGTGTGGTAACATAACCGGTATTTGAGGTTCCGTCACCAAGATTACCAGCATCTTGGTAACCCCAACTTTAAATGAGCATAAACGATTGTTACTTACGCTGATATGGACTCGTCTGTGTGAACAGCCATACATACGGCAGTATTATACGCGCATTTTATCATTCGTATCGATTTACCGTTGAATCGAGTTAGATCCATTGGTACTATACCATAAACAACTGCTGCAGAGCTCGCACTTTGCAACATTCTATTTGCGTTCTTGCCAAAACTGAAGAGTTATTACACGTGAGTAGGTACCTGTAGAATGCACCTGTACTAGTTCTGATAAATGACACAGTATTAGCAGGACCAGCAATTAACTCTACGATAGTGCCGTTTGTTACTGTACTAGTGTTCATGAGAGTTAATTCTCTTTTGTCGACAGAGGGTATGGCACCGTCACCAAGGCATTGGCAAGCTGCGTTAACACCTTGCGCGTACCATTTGGTATTAGATGTACACATGCTAGCTTGCACTGGATCAGCAGTCGGTGTTAGGCAAAAAGTAACTGAAGCAATGAAGAGAACCGCAAAACATCTTCTCATCGCTGCTACAGTTTTGCCGCGAGATTCGAAAATGGTTCTGTTATCCTATGCACAAATAATCCTGCACTTATTTTTTACCATTTCTAGCAGCGTGAGTATATCTCGTCCTGTTTGTTGGTCAGAAAAATTTGACAGTAACAGTTGTAAGCATGCTGGGCTACAAATTTATTAGCATATTCAAGATTCTTGTTAACATGTTCAACCCTTCCTGTTTTCCACTTTGGAATAGCCTCCACAATAAATCTTGATCTTGATGTGTAGAGCAGTATGGAAAGATATCATACGCATGAGAAATTGCACGTAATCTTACAGTATCATCAAAGTGCATTAAACACTCCAAGTATTTGGGTATTATCTCTTTGGCTAACAATGGATAGTGTCGTAGAGTTCGTAGTAACAATCTATAGGCAATCAATGCATTCTCAGTCAATAGTTGATCACATAGTTGGTGTACAACGTATGGTAGTATATCATGTTTCGATTGTTCTAGAGATTCCAACATTCTAGTTGACATGTTTGCTTGAACTTGTGTGATTCTCTCTAGTGGTGGTTTCTCAGGAATAGATACTCCGAAATATGTTTCTATCGCTTGGATAAGATTTCTATGCTTTGAAAGATACGTTACGGCCTGTTGACTCTCGAATCCTTTCAAAAAGATCAAAAATTGTTGAATGTAATCCTTAATTTGCAATTGTTCGTCGGAGTCTTCCATAGGATTCATAGGTACATGCATGAGTTCTGTTTTGATGTACAAAAAGAACTTGTCTATCAACGCTGAAAGGATATCTAGGTGATTGAACAGTTCTGGTCGAGTAGTGTCTAGAATCTCTAATACTTGTGCGTATCGTCGCATCGATCCATCTGATATAACTTCCATCGCTGTGTCAATATCACTATTTCCGGGTGTAAGAATTGCAGTCGCCGTTTTGATATATCGACAAACAATTAATGGATATTGTCTAGCATACTTGCACATTAGGGATTGAGCAAAATCACTAATCTCTCTATTCGCATCCGTCATCTTCAATATCAACGCATGTAAGAACACTTCGATCTTTGGTGCATATAGAATTCTAAATAATTAGTCTTGTGTGAAATGAACATACCTTTCTGGTGTAGGGAAATCTTGTGGTGATAAAGAATATAGGTATTGTACAAGTGATGAAGATTCTCCTAACGCTTCTATTAATGCGATTCTATTTTTCTTCTTTTGTTCCAAATCAATATCCAATATAGATTTGGGAAGAATAGAATCCAATAATAGTACCAAAAACTCTGGTTTCTCTTTCATGATGTTTTCCAGTTTTTGTTCTTGTATGATTTTTCCTAATTGTTGAACAAACGTTTCATCAATTTGCATTCCCTCCACAGTGTTGAGTACTGTTCCAACGAATCCTAGTCCATTCATAGTTAACATTTCTGGAATACTTTGTTTGAGTTGATGAGCGTCGCGATGCTGCATCATGAGTGTTAACAAGTATGGATCGTCATTCTTGCGTAACGTTTGCGTTAATACACTTGGATCGTGATTTGTAATTAAATCAGCAATAACGCCACGATGTGGAGTGGAAAAGTATGTTTCGAATGATGGTAATTCTTGCGAAAGTTTTTCTTGTATCAAATGTGGAGATTCGAGCACTCGTTGCTGCTTGTTGAGGAAGAATTCTTCAATATCAGAATTAGAGGAGCTCTTAACGCTCATGATGTATTTGAACATGTCGTTACCACCTTGTATCTCTACGTTGTCCAGACAGGATAGAATCATCAACGTTAGATGCGTATTGGTATGGTGTAGTGACGTTAATGTCTTGAACACTTGACCAATTTCGTTTTGATGAGTTTTCGCGAGTAACAACGATCGTAGTATGGATATCGATGATTGATCGTTCTTGTATGCTGTTTGTAATAGTTTGAGAACATCTCCATCGAAACGTTCTTCGCTCTCTGTCATCTCACTATCAGGTTTCTCTTGTTGCATTGGTTCATGTTGTTCCTCGATACCACGAACAAGTTCTGCAAATCTAGAATCTAGTCCTTGTCTTTGCGCGTCTGTGAGTGCACTAACGGCAACTGTCTTGTCGATAAAGCTGAAACTTGAAATCTTTTCGAATACTAGTTCTTTGGTGGCACTAGATAATCCAAATGATAAACTCGTGATGAGTAAATCTTCCAATGACATCAATCCAAGAACTGACGTGACGATTTGTTGATTGTTTGTTAATAGTAATCTAGGCATCACTTTTGGAAGTGAGAAGAGATTTGATGCCGATGGAGAGTTGAATATGTGGTTGACAACTTCTTGTAGCTCGTTAGTGAACTTGGGAACGTTTGGTAACGAAATGAGCATCATCAAACCGTGAATATAGAGTTCCGGTAGTATTAATTTTCTATCGCTACTGATGAGCAACTCAATCATATTTTGTTGCATACGATTCTGAGCTATGAGCATCTAAAATTGTTAAAAATAAAATGCAAACTTACTTGTTGAATATTCTTCAGATAGTTGAATGCTTCTGTAAATATTTTTTGCGTCAACGTGTTGATGTAATCTTTGAATAATCTATCTCCCATATACGTTCTTTCTATCAGTACTGTGCTCAACACTGTAGAAATGTCTAAAGCATTGCGTACGTAGGTGGCATACATGAACTCTGTCAACGCCGCGATGAGTGGCAAGTTTGTTTCAACAGTACATAGTTTGATATAACTCTGCCATAGAATTTCTCTCGATGCAGAATAACAAATCAACCTTGGAATTTGTTGTAACCACTTGTACTTTTGTTGAGTTACTCCATACTCTTCCAATGCTTCTTCCTCGAGTGGGTCATAGATCGCTTTCGTGAGTAGTCGCCCTAATGCATCTTGTGCCACACTTCGAAGTGCAAAGTGGTCACTTGATATTCTATCCAAGTAGAATGACAATACTGACAGTGATAATGACAAATCCGAAACATTGAATATAGCCTCACTCAATCTTGCGATAATGTTCTCCACTAGAATTTTATCTTTTGGATTCTTGATGCAAACGAGTAAAAGTTCACACAAGACTGCTACTGGAAGTACTGATAGTGTGTTGATCTCTTCACGAATGATACCAGTTAACCATACAAGTGCCATGTGAGGACCTTCTCTATTCATAATCTCAAGTAAAAAGTCTGGTGCTCTACATGCTCTTAGAGTGTTCCCTAACATGAGAGTGGCAGAAGTAGCTTGTAGTGCAACTAACACATCTTGTGGTGGGTAGTGAACCTCTTCAAACTTGCGTGTCATAAAGATCGATGACCAGAATCCTGGGTTTTGGTCGTTCTTGAAAATTTCAAGCTCTAAACCATTTTGTCTTGTAAATTCAACCATCTCTCGACATGTGGCGTCAACTGTTTCGATTTCGTGTTGTTGTGACATTTCATCTTCTGGAATGTAACCCCACTGGTTCTTCAACACTTTTTCTAATAGATACTTGAGTACTGGATATCTTGTAGCAGACAAACCCATCGTGGAAGGGTTCGCTGCCGCTAGTATGACACAAGTTGTACAAACTTTCCAGAATAGTCCTCTATAACACAAGTTCAAAGGTGGTATCTTGATATCTTGTTGTTTGACTTCTTGTGCAGGATCGAATAACGATAGTTGGAACATTGCTGATAAAATCGCATCTTCCTCCATTTGAACAAAACATGGCCTCGATGACCAAAGTCGCATCTTGGCTGCTTTGCATATCAACGTGTGAATTACAGTTATAGCGTCAGAGTTTAAAATATAACGATTCATGAGACTACTGTAAATAATGTTCACTAGAGTTCTGTTCTCGACTGGTAACTCGTTAAAGTAGTGTGCAAACGACTTTTGCTCCTGTTCGGTGATTTGTGCGGGAGCGTTCATATCGTTGGGTATAGGAAGATAAATGTTCTATATTGTTAGTCTATGTGTAAAAAATGCTTACAATTGGCTTCAGCATTAGTATATGTGTAAGAATCGCATTAAATGCTGTTCCATCGAGATTTGGTAGGTACTTTGGAAGTACATTGTTGCACCATTCAACGCCTTCTGCTTGAATACGAGCCACCATGAACCTAAACTCTTCATCTCGCTCTTTGTTTGGCTCTCCAGAAGTGTTCAACACTTGACTGTACGCAATCATTACGACACAAACAAGTTCTACCAAATTTCCTGTCCAAAAGTTTCTTGCTTCTTCAGGTTGGTCTAACATTTGTTCCCGAGGATGTAACAACGCTCGACAAAACTCTACAATATCAAAATCAGGAGTTGATCGGACTAGACGTTTTGTCAATGATTTTAACATCCATACTTCTTTCTCGACGGCTGCCATCTCTTGTAGAACCATTCCCAGTCTGTTTTCTCGATATGCGACCGATGGTAACGCTTTTAACACTTGTTGGAAAGTTTTAAAGTTGTTCAACGGTTTTTGTTGCATGAGTTCGTTTTGTAGGAAGCAGCGAAGTGCCATAGGAGTGATAATATGTTGATTCATTTCGTTCTTGACGATGAGTGAAATGGCTTCTATGTGAGTTTGCGTTTGTGCTTGTTTGATCTTCATCGCGAGTAACATTCCAAACGTATCGATGTCCATTTCTGTTCTATCGCTAATATAGGGACATATCTTGATAATCAACAAATCACGAGCAAACTTCATAATGTTTGGCTAAAATGTTAGTGTTTGATGTTATTACGTACTGCATTCAACCAGTTTTCCATAGACTTAATCGCAATTTGTCTTGCAGCGGCCATTGTTGGACAGCACACTTGCAAAAGTTTGATGACGTTCTTAATAGTTTCCATGTTGTTCGTACTTAGTGCATTTCCGATGGTGTTTTGCATTATTTGTATAATTTGTTCTTTGACTGACGCATCTGCATATCTTCCCTCTGATCGTCTCATTTCTACCTTGTTTAGTATCTGTTATTAATTTTTTACCTGTGTCTTCTTGATTTTCATCTTCATGTCGAACATCATCGTCATAGAACGCAGTTAAAACTTCACTCACAAAATCTTTTGCTGTTTCGTGATCTACCCATGTTCGTTCTTGAATAGAATCAGTTATGAACGCTTTGGCAAACTCTACAGGCCAATCAGAAACGTTTCTATATACTCTGTGCAAAATTAATGCTGCAAGCATAGATAGCGTTCCACACTTTTTTGCATTAAAACCAGTTGCAGCAGGTGATATGTATAGCATTTGTTCCAACTTCTATGAAAACAGTTAGAAAACGCTTGTGTGAGTACATACCGTCAATATTGTAGGATAATCAAATACTTGTGGGTTTGTTTTCGCTAACGAAACCATACTTGTGTAATAATATCTGGAAAACCGTCAATAATACTCGCATTGTGTCGTACCGTTCTGTGTTCATATTAACAATGATCTTTTGACATAACCAGTCCAAAATATTTTCTATTAACTGTGCTTTTTTGTCAATCTCCTGTTTCGCGTCTAATTCGAGTATTGTATTAACAACGTCTTCACCTTCTGGTAAAATAGGTGGGATCTGTTTGTTTCCGAGTGGTGTAAGCGCAGGTGTTGATGGTGTAGCACGTCGTTGCACACTCTGCGGTTGTGGTGCATTGCCTCTACCGAGAGGTATTATATCCTGAGGCCTCGCAGGAGCAGATGCACCTCTTCCGCGTTTTGTTGGTGGCATGTGTTTTTGTTTGTAAAAATTCAATTAACCCTTGCACGTACAGCAAATTAAATAATATTTATTCATCGTCATCTACATCGTCTTCATCTTCCTCATCTATGACTTCAGAGCCATCATCTTCTTCACCTTCTTCGTCGCCATCATCAGTAACTTCACTACCATCAAACTCAAAGCTAACATCACTACTTGCAGTAATAGGTGTCAATGGTTCAATCTTCTTCACACCCTCAAGTTTGTTTTTGTTTTCAGACATTAGCGTTTGCTGGTAGAACTGCTTGACATCATTCATAAATTTATCTGCCTTTGCAGAGACTTCAATATTCTTCCACTCTTCATCTAATCTAACAACTCCTGTTGTACCAGAGTCATAGTGATTCACATTGGGAACAAATCTTTCGTATTTGACAATATAGTATGGTAATATGAGTTTCTTGTCAAATACGAGGTACTGTTCATCGTTCTTCAACGTGTGAGCAGAACCCAATTTGTTCTTCAACTGGTTGACGTTATTATTCTTACTAGTAAACGTTGCATTCGTAGCGATACCAGTAAGTACCAAAAAGAACATGATACGACCGGATTCTCCAGTGATAAAGTTTGACGCATATGTTGCATCGTTGGCAAAGAATGCACCTTTTTCTTCAACATTTCTAATATTGTTTTGAGTAACCCACTCGATTTCATCTTCGACGTTATCTAAACCATGGAATAACAGTAATGGTTTCGTCTCTTTAAACGTCTTTCGCATGGTATGCGCAACGTCATGTCTTGCCAACTCGAAATCTTGTACCAAGTACGGAGTAACAACATACTTGACTTCTGTCACTCTATATACATTCTTTACCGTTTGTAGACGATAAAACTCTGATTCTGCCACTCTGAAATGAATATGTGAAACTTCGTTCGAGAAAGTACGTTCGGGTTTGAACGTGAACAATCGGCATTCTCCCTTTTCCATGGCATCAAACTCTCCAGGTAGGTACATACGATTTCCCTTACCGTCGTCACCGGTAACCATTTTTTGCAACGCTGTATAGTCAGTGTTATTCTTTTTGTAACCTTCAATCTCTTTGATCAATTTTTGTGAATTGTCTTTCTCTTCAGAAATTTTCTTTTTGATCATTTGAGCACGTTCGGAGATGTTTTCAGCAGTTGCACTTTCTTCTTGCGTTACATCAGGTACGAATTTTTCTGCATTTGGAGCAGAGCTTCCACCTTCTGTAACAAACACTGTTTCGGTTCTTTGAATCTTTTTTATCACTTTGATGCGTGTCATATCTTTTGGTCTTGGTGGCAAACTCTCACTTAGTAACGCATCTAATGCCTCACCTTCATCTCCCTTGCAACGAATGAGAGCGTCTTTGATTTTGTTGTAGTTTAAATCGGGTAGTGTATTCTTGATACCACGTGCTTTTTGTTTGAAACCTTTGATATGTTTCTCGATGTAACCCTCTTCATCGTCAACTTCGACTTCTACTTCTTCTTCAATAACGCGTGTTTCTTTTTTATGTGATTTTCCACTCTTGACAGCAATACTATCGTTGACAAGTCGTGTTACTAGTTTACTACGAGCGATAGCAAGGTCACGTTCCATCAATATTCGAATGTGAGGTGATTTGATTTGTGCGAGTATTTTTTGTAGTTCGTCAACATCAGAAATGGTAAAATTTTCGAGAGCCGAGTAGTATGAGTTATCTAAACTCGCTTGAGATGTTGCAGAAGCCATGACAAGTTTCTTAGAATGAACTAGCGGGTTGACTAATCGTTACAAGAAGCAAACATATTTTAGTGCAAAAGCATTAGTGAAGTTTCAACTTATCTTTGCTTGGTTAGTGACCGCAATAAATAGTGCTGTGAAACCAAAAGTTTTTAAGATTATGTACATTTATTTGTTCTGTGAGATTCGATGTGCGTCATTTTTATCTCTACTATACACTATTACATCTACACCATGCTCTACTAGCTCTTTGTTGATCATTTGTTCCACTCTATCCCATTTTAACCTTGGTACCGAGAAGTGCACGCGGGCAAAGTGAACAACTATATGCTCTTTGGACGTCATTTGCTCTGTTTCCGCAAGATGTCTCAACTTGATTAGGCATCTTAAAAAATAAACATCAAATATAAATAAAATACCTCTCAAAGTTGTGGTACGAGAACTTGCTTGGCTCTCCTTTGGTTTTGAAATATTGTGCGATAAGATTGCACAATAAGATCGAAGAATCAACTTCAAGTCGGGTGTATTGTACCTTTCCTGGTTTTGGTGTAGATGAATTGTATAAATCTTCCGGTTCCTTGTCATATAATTTGGTAAGGACTCCCATCGTTCCTCTATTTGTGCACCATCTGCCGCTGTTATCCAATACGTGAGCTAATATTTTATTCCCTCTTTTAGGCACGTCATTTAACCCACCGTTTACGTACAACAGCTTTGGTCTCTTCTGCATCATACGCGTTTTAAACATTTGAAACATGTCACCGAGTGTATGTGAAACATTAAACTGTTCATCTTCGAAGCGAAACTCGATTATCGACGTATCAACTATCTTTAATGATTTTTTTGGACTTTCTGGTGCATTCGAAAAGATGCTTCGTTTCATTTTTAGTGGAAGACAACCAAGAAAATTTTTACAAGTAATTGATGGACACGCAACTAGCACATG
>JAESGV010000542.1_pt1 | contig 16790 bp, 9 predicted proteins | sample 9269781 | NCBI WGS metagenome assembly JAESGV01 (sample SAMN15741586, study PRJNA653496) | algae metagenome | isolation source: Tildeniella torsiva UHER 1998/13D and co-occurring heterotrophs from... | place: Slovakia: Slovak Paradise National Park, Hrabusice, Kosice Region | collected 2000-01-01 | reverse complement strand
CTCATCCACAAGCGCTCATTTACCCACTCACCGTTTGCACATATTCACAATCAATGACAAGAAAGAAGGCCGCTCAACTGTTACTGAATCAAATGAGACAACATTCACCAGGACTTGTAGAACAAGCTCTCCTCGTTTCACATGAACTAATCCGTGTTGCCATTTTATGGAATGAACTTTGGCACGAAGGTCTTGAGGAAGCATCTAGATTGTATTTTGGTGAAAAAGATGTTGAGGGTATGTTAAAGACTCTCAAACCACTACACGCAATGATGGACAAAGCGGAAACTCTCAGTGAAGTATCATTCCAACAAGCGTTTGGTCGTGATCTTCAAGAAGCTCTTGAGTGGTGCAAAAAGTACATGAAGAGCAGGAAAGAAAACGATATGACTCAAGCATGGGATCTATACTATCACGTATTCAGAAGAATCAACAAGCAATTACACCACATGATCAAACTAGAGTTACAATATGTTTCACCAAAACTTTTGGAAGCTCAAAACTTGGAATTAGCCGTTCCAGGAACATACAGATTGAACAGTCGTGCTGGAGGTGTAACTAACGTTGTACAAATAGCACACTTTGCAAGACAATTGAAGGTCATCACCAGTAAGCAAAGACCAAGAAAATTGAAAGTATTTGGTATGGATGGTGTTGAATATCAATTCTTGCTCAAGGGTCACGAAGATTTGCGTCAAGATGAACGTGTCATGCAACTTTTCGGTCTCGTGAATACACTATTAAGAAACGATCCAGAAACCTCAACCAGAGAATTAACAATCAAGCGATACTCTGTAATTCCATTATCATCCAATGCTGGTTTGATTGGATGGGTAGACAATTGCGATACGTTGCATGCGTTAATCAAAGACTATCGTGAAAGTCGAAATGTACTTTTGAATATTGAACATAGGTTGATGTTACAGATGGCCTCCGACTACGACAACTTGGCTTTGATGCAAAAGATTGAAGTATTCGAGTATGCCCTCGAAAATACAACTGGTCAAGATTTGTACAAGGTGTTATGGCTCAAATCTAGAAACTCTGAAATATGGTTAGATCGCAGAACCAATTATACTCGATCGTTAGCCGTTATGAGCATGGTCGGATATATTTTGGGTCTTGGAGATCGCCATCCAAGTAACTTGATGTTGGAAAAGCTGACAGGAAAGGTCGTTCACATTGATTTTGGTGATTGTTTCGAAGTTGCCATGCATCGTGATAAATTCCCAGAAAAGATTCCATTCCGTCTAACAAGAATGTTAATCAACGCCATGGAAGTTTGTGGAATTGAAGGTACTTTCAGAAGCACATGCGAGTCTGTCATGCGCGTGTTACGTGACAACAAGGAGTCAGTTATGGCCATGTTGGAAGCATTCGTTCATGATCCACTTATTAACTGGAGATTGTTAGAAACTGAAACTAAACCAGCAACAAATCAACCAAGTAACAACCAGGCACAAAACCAAATCATGCACGAGATGGAAGCATCAGTTAATGAAGCAGAGGAACAACACAAACATCCATCGCGTTCAGTAAGAGAAAGAGAACTAAAAAAATCAATCAAGGGAGAATCGGATGAAGAAGAAGGCGATTTGGCACCAAATACACTAAATACTCGTGCATTGAGTGTAATCAACAGAATCAAACAAAAGTTGAATGGAAGAGATTTTGATGAAGAGTTAACAATTGAGCGAGGAGATGGTGATGAGGAACTACGGCCTTTGGATATTCCTGACCAAGTACAACGGTTGATCGAACAAGCAACTTCAAATGCCAATCTATGTCAATGTTATGGTAAGCATTTTTATTTCTTTCTAACGTCATTTAGTGGGTTGGTGCGCATTTTGGTAATGAATGAGGCGTGGTTTATTATTTAGAAATTTCTAATATAATTGGTTCAAGAGTAATAACCGTTATTAAAGATAACATTTTGGCTTAGATACTGATAATTAGTTTTGTAGCAACGCAAGCGTGATGCGCCGTTTGGTTACGTTCTGTTTTGTAATTCTAACTTGTATTCCAACCACAACTTTCGACAAACACAGACAACACAAATACCGTTTACGCAACTAAGAACTAAAAGTTTGACAGTTTTATGACACTTTTTCTTGCATTGGCAAGTGTGCGATAATAATACAAGACGTGTTTTCGTCTTTAAAAGGACTTTCCTCTGCGTCTTTTAACATAACATTCGAAAAAATAATGAAGCTACTCCTAGTAGTTTTACTCGCAACGTTTGTTGCGCTATGCACGTCAGAGAATATTATTTCGTTCAGAACACCTTCACCAGTTCCCGAAAAAATGCAAACCGCTACCACAGACGATAAGTTTTTGTATGTCGTTACGTACAACGATCCCGCCAAGATTATTAAATACAAACTCGGAACTATGGAAAGAGTTGATACAATGCAGTTCGCAGTGGAGCAAAACTTTACTTTTGCAACGGCAGCAACTGTAGATACCAAGAAAAAGTACTTGTATGTGTACGGTTACCAAAGTTTATTGGCTTACGATCCTAATTCAAAGTATGTTGGGGTACCAGCCGTCGCGCGCGTTTCGATACAGAATGGGGAATTTGAGCTAGACTCGATTCAAGCAGTACCAAAACTCAACAACTATGATCAGATCAGAAACATTTTCGTCAATGAAGATTACATCTACTACACGTTCACTAGTGCTGTTTCGCGTTCACCAATTAATGATTTGACAAGCGTGGAAATCTATGAGACTGGTTTACCAGACTATTTGGATATTGCTACTTCCATTGCTACTGATCCAAGTGATGCATCTCAAAGAATTGCGTATGTTGCCAATGGCACAGAAACTCTACGCTTTAAATTGAAGACTTTTGAGAAACTTCCATCTATTACATTGTCAGGTTTTTTCGATGGAAACTATGTCTACTCGAGTTACAACACGGAAGACTCTAAGAGAAACAAACAAGCATACATTACACGAACTGATCTAAGTACACAAGAACGTGTTGATGTCCCGATTGGACCACTACAAGCCTATTTGGCAGGAGTTTCGTATGTTGTAAGCTTTACAAAGGACACCATTACGAACAAACTATACGCACTGTACAGAAGCGAAGGAACCAACGTTTGGAGTCCTCATGGCTTCACAGATTTGAGTGATGCCACTGTTTATGTTATCGATGACGTAACACTAACTACAACGTCAACTATTACACTACCAGACACCAATTCATACAGAGGAGAAACCTCAAGTACGCCACCACCTATTTTTACTTTGATCGCAAACGGAAATGCATACGTTGCGACTTACAAGAACGTTTTGTGGCAATACTCGTTATCTTCTGCTGAGCAGCCAATCAAGATCACATTACCCATGTATGGAATCGATACGGCTATCTCTATGATTGCTAGGCAAAACAATCTGTACTATTTTTCTTCCAAAATGGGAGTAGTTCGATACAACTTTGCTACAGGTGCAACATCAGTAATCAATAATGTCACTTCGAGTGGAGGATGGATGCATGTTGACCAAAATGAAAGATACTTGTACTTGCAAAGGTATTCTACTTTTATCAAGTATGACTTGGCTACTGGTGCAGAACTGGCGTCAAGACAAAACATACAATTCCTACGAGTACACGGAACTTATAGTATTGATGGTGTAGAGTATTTTTTGGCTGGCGCAACAAACTCTGCTGATTATGGAATCTATGACTATGACAACGGCAAATTTATTGAAATCATTGCTAGACCCAAAAGAAAGCACGAAAAGATTGCGTATGCAGTTGACTCTAGCAACGCTATCTACTATGCAACATACTATGACAATATCGTAACAGTGTCACGATCAACAAAGCAAGGACTCCAAGACTTGTTCACTTTTTATTTTGGCAGTATGAAAGTGTACAGCATAGCCATAGATGGAGACATCTTGTATGTTGCTCAACCACAAAAGTTGTATCGCTTCAATGTGACATTGTGTAGCGCCAACGCTACTTTAGAGGAATGCGAGCCTATGAATTCGTTCAACAGTGGAGCTAACTCTTATTTAGAGAGTTACTTGGTTAATGAACTACCATTAATGTTCCCTAATGGCCCATACATGTTCTGGTCGAATATTATAACTGGTGAGTTGATCTCTGTTCACAAGGAAACGTTTTGCGTTGAAAAGATTGAAACATATAGCAGGGCACGTGCACATAATGCTGCTATGAGCTCTGATGGAACTATCTTCTTTGGAGGATACCGAGCAAGTGATTATATCAGAATAAGTTCAGCTACTGCTGCTTCAAACATTGGAGTAGTCAAGGTTACTAATAACACTAATGTGTGCAAGCCTGCAACACCAGTTCAAGAGACGCCAAGACCAACAGCACCAACTGGTATGTCAACTGATGTGTCAACGACTACAGTATCACCAATCGAGATACCTCGAAATGGAGCCAATGTGGTACTGCTATCTAACGTATTAGCTCTTGTACTAGGCATAATGTTACTATAAAAACGTTGTTAGAAATTTATAAGACAAAATCGACATTCCGATCTTAATCCAATTAATCGAAACAATACATATTCAGAAGTACAGATCAAACAAGAATCAAACAAAAAAGTTGTAGTTGAAATTGTGTTGCACAGATGCCTTTGTTGAGAAAAATGATAAGCAGGGGTAAAAACTACATTGTAACGCTCACAAACAGGCATGCTCAAAGCATTCGAACAGCACGCGGCATCGCTTCTACTTGTGAATCATACTCCCCAAGAAATCGTTTCGTCAAGTCATTTTACTCCCTCAATCACTATCCCAGTACAGTCACGCGATACAATAATTTATGTCGGAATAGATAACGCTCACATTGCCGTAGAGAGTAAGAACATTGACATTTGGAGTGTAGAACCACCGTACTCGCTCTTTAATTCTATAGAATGTGAACACTTTAAAAATATGGAAGCAGTAGGAGATAACTATTTGGCTATCTTAACGAAGGGAGACAAACACAATATTATTGTTGTGAATTGGAGGAATTCTTTTCGCATTCATTCCATATTATGCGACGAGACAACAAATATCGCATTCTCGTTTGGTTATTCATATTTTCTGTACTATTCAAACAGTTCCATAAAAATATTCGATCTAGAAACGCAAATCGATGTTGCATCACATGATACTCAATATTCTGCCTATATCCCTTACAGAGAGATCTACTACTTGTGCTTGGGGGAGATAGTTCACAATTCTCGGTGGCAACTCTCAGTATAACAGGTGGTGAAACAATAATACTTTGGAATCACCACAACGAAGATAGATACGTCTTTACTTCTGGTGAAGTCGTTGCTGATGACAAGCTGCTGCTAAAAGGCTCAAGTCAAAACTACGGATATGCATTCAGGCTCTGTGATCTCAATAATCATACGTATATAGATATTGGTGCTAGAGGTACAAAAGCAAGAATACATATTTGCTCTACAATGATACTATTGGTGAGCGAGATGAGTGCAAGGGTCTTGAACGCGCAAAACAGATCCACACTTAGGCAGAATAGTCTTACGAACTTAGATGAGCTATATCTAAATGCTGCGTACAGTAAGAAAACTGGAAATGCTGCGCTAGTGGTTGGTTATAACAAAATTCAAATCCTGCCAATTATTAGAGTGAAAACTGACGCCATGCACTTTGTACAAAACCTAAAAAAGATAACTGGAGACAAAGATCTGTCAGATATCACTGTAGTATTCCGCAGCTAGCTTTTCACAGCCTTTTTCAAAGTGCTTCGCTACAACTTTAGCTATTCCATATTTTACAAATTACCTAAAGAGCTCTTTGTGCAGTTAGCGACGTTGTATCTTCTGTCGAAACTTGCTCTTGCATACACCATAGTATGAAAAATGAGAAAGATGGAGCTCCATTAGACCCAGTTACAGAGCAAATAAGAAATTCGCTATTAAAATCATTAAAACTGGGAAAACTGGTCAATACGCCGCGAGTTATGGAAGTAGAGAAGAAAACTACACCGCGACCAGTTTACGCGCCTTCGCCCAGACTTTCAAACTCACCAAGATCCATTACTCCAACATCAACTCCATCTCCAAAACTTCGAGCTGGCGAAAAAAGTCCGCAAACTGAAACAATAGAACGTGTATTCGATGCGTACGATTTTGATTACGATGATGAACAATTATCTCCTGATGCAAAAAATGTTGAATCACCGCGAATGTTCCCTGCATCTCCTCGAAATAAAAGACCAACTAGTGCTGATCTACGATTAAAACTACCAAGAGCGCAGTCAGCCGCCTCAATACAATCTGGTCCAGCAACAGAAGAAGATTTGGTAATCAATACAGAACGATTGATGACTCCTGAACACGAGAAATTACGAGAGCGTCCAAAATCGGCGAGAACTGTACAACGCTCACCAAGATACGATTCTTCTGCTAGATTAGAGCGAATAAAACCAAGAACCAAAGAGATTTCGTCACCACTACCAGACACTTGGACGTGGGTGAATCCTGATGACAGCGAAAGTGATGAAGAGCCTGCCACGCCCATTCCAAAACCAAAACTCGTCGAAAGAAAACTAAAACCAAAAGTACCCCCAATTGCCCTACCAATGTCCGAAACATTACGTGTAGAACCAGAGCCAGTTATTGTCGCTCCACCGAAGATAGTAGAGACAGCTGTTCAGACACCAGAAAAGAAGAAAGATGTACCTCCTACGAAGAAAACACCACCTAGAAGCGCCTCTCCACCATTCACGTATAAATGGCCATCTCATCCAATTAGAAATGAGCAAGCCCAAGAATATGATAAAGCTTCTTTAGGTATCTCCGATATTCACCTTAGTAAAAATGAAATGCAATCAGTGTTTATAGCTGGTCAAACAAGTTTAGAGGAGCTGAAAGACTTGAATGATACAGCTGTCCAAGAAACTCTAGTAGCACGAAACGTGAAGATTGGAAAAAAGCTACCCATAGTGTATCGGAAACAGAACAGTTTACCTGGTGTTAGTATTGGCATGTGGACCCCGCAAAGAAAATTGTAAGTGGTGAAAAGTGACACCAAGCAAAATGTCAAATAGCAGTCATTCATCGCGTTTCATGTGCGTCCTAGTGCTACTGCTTGTACAGCATGCCCTATCGCAAAAGATTTTCTCGAACACAACGTCAGAAGCAACAGTTTTGTTTCCTACCAGTTCTATCATTGCCGCGTCAGTTGAGGGATTTATCATGGTAGTTGGATTATTATTAGGTATCGCGCTTGTCGTAAGAGCAAAAATCGTACAGCGAGCAAAGCAAATCGAAGAAGCGAATAACAATAATTAAATACAACATAGTAATATTGAACTATATTTTACTGATGTAGCTCACTGTATTATTGAACTTAACATTTCCAAAATTGAAGTTGATTTGTTGAGCTCGTTCTGCGCAAGTTGGTTCAGTTCTTCGATTGTAATATCCAAATCATCACCATCTAGTAATACACTCTCCACATTCTTCTTGTATTCCGCATATGTTGTTGTGGTGTCTTCATCATAGTCAGGAAGACTATCTTGTACACTCAATTGATCACAAATCTTTATAAATTGCTGTTGCTTGTACTCTGCTTTTTCTAATTGTCTTATGACATCAGAATCGTCGTATTTGAAACTCTTATTAGGTTCATTTGCTTCTACACGCTTTCGCTTTCTATTCGACCTCTCACCAGTGTAAATTAATGACCGTTCCACACGATCACTTACAATAGGAGATGGTGATGAAATCAAAATTTCTTCTTCTTGCATAGTTTCGTCTATTAATTGCTCTTCCTCAGTTTTGTGGGTAATAAATGGTTCTAACCAAGTTGTAGGAGTTACTCCTTTGCTCTTATTTCTCAAAAATGTGTAAATTTCTTTCATCATACGTGCGAATAAATCTCCAGCAGAATAAACGATCGTGTGCGGTGGAGAAGGTGTTTTCTTGTGTGAATCGAATATTTGGTCAACAAAATAGGTGGTGATATGTTGGAATATTCTCAATGAAGCACGAATGGAGTATGCTGGATTTCTAGCATATTTGGATGTCTGGTATGTGTAAACTAGATACTTGATGAGTTCCACGAGAGGATACAATCTAGCATTCACACGTAGTAATCCATTTGGTCCTATTTCAAGTTCTTCTGGTGCCTCTTCATAATCTGGTAACTCGATCGCCTGCTGAACTTGATACAAGTAACTCACACAGTAGTGTAGCATATTAAACTCATATCCATTCTCATTTCTTGCCATTGTGGGTGCCATAGGTAACGATAATAAAGACTCAAATATTTGATTGCGATACTTGATCACCTCTTGCATGTTAAAACAAGCAAATTCTGTTGGATAGTTCATTTCACTCATAATACGATCCATCACGTTGACATCAGTTTGTATCGTTTGAATAACGTCCATGTAATGCTCGTGAAGTGGTGAGAACACTAATGGAGGAACATCTTCAACTTGCTCGAATTCGTGCTCTTCTGCCTCGTTGTGATCTAAAAACTTCCATTCTTCACTATGTGCTGCGAATAATTGTTCAAAATGTGAATCGAGAACAATCTTGACTGTATCTTGTAGTAAATGTTGATAGATTGTTGGTGGTCGACGAGTATTTGTAGCCAACCAAGTTAGCATGCGCGCAAGAATATCTTCATACTGATTCACTTTTTCTTGATCGAGTTCTACATCTTGAACGAGTCCGCTTGGGTCAATTCCATACGCATCGATACAACTGATAATATTTCCTCGTTTAAGTACACTCTTTGCCATAACAGCCACGCAGTGTTCGATATGTGAATGCTCAATACCTTCGAATTCTTCCTTGTCGTATAGAACAACGATTGGTATGGGTGTAATTGGTGGTTTGTTCAGTGGTTCCATAAACTTGGCAAATCGCTGCAATTGTTGATTCCAAAACTCATTTGTGGAAAGTTCTTGATCTGGATCGTCGTTATCTAAAATATATACCAATGCTGAAGCGCCTTTGATCTCTTGTACATCTTCTTCTGTATCTGCGTTGATAATAGTTACACAGCAATCTATTGATTTGTTTTGATCACGTGTGCTTGTCCATCCTTGTCCATCTTCTCCGATTTTCACTCCAATCCATTCTGGTAGTGTTCCAACTTCTGATGGTTGAACAATTACTAACTTCCAAAACTCGTTATTTGTCAAGTGAGGACTTGTGATTCCAATGACGTCTAATGGTTCTTGAAGTTCTGCATACAAACGTTCTTGTTCGCTTCTGACTTGTATTTCTGTTGACATGGCTTTCATATCTACCGTGTTTAGTTTTTCTTGAACTCGTGGTTCGCGACTTTGGAACACTTCCATCAGTTGCGTTTGAAATTGTGAAATCTGTTTCTCTTTGGCAGCACCTTTTCTCCAGGCTTGGAATGCATCGTGTAAAATGCTTAACCGTTTGTTCTCGTACATCTCTTCTGCTTTTTCCTCTGCAGTCTTTTCTTTGGGTGCTGGCACAAGTGACTCTTCCTCTACAGGTGTATCTGGTCGCTGTGGAATGTACACTACTGGTGAAACTGGTTCTGACTCTTCAGAAGTATCTTCCTCTACAACAGCTTCCTGTTGAAATACATCAACTGTTGGTTGTTTGAACTGTGGTGTGGGAAAACTTTCAAACTCAAACGAGGGAGCTTCTGTTGGTGGAGTCCACATCGCTGTAGGTGGTGATTCTACACGTGGTGGAGGTTGTACAAACGTTGGAGAAATTCTAAACTGTTGTGGAGGTGGTTGTACGATCGGTGATGGATCTTTAGGTTGTACAAACTTTGGTGATGGAGGGATAACCCTTGGTGTAGGTATTGGTGTTCGTACAGCCGACTTTGGAGTTGCTGGTTGTTGACTAGAGGGAGCAATTGATGGTGCTTGAACGACAACTGGTGGAGGCACCTTGAACGATCGTTTCGTTTTTGGTTGTACACCCAACAATAGCGCTGTATCCTTTAAACCGGCTTCTGGCTTCTTGTTCATGACAGAAATTGATGGTTCTGCTTTGACGACAACTGGTAATTTTGCAAATATATTCTTGTTTGCTTGTGAAATGGCTATTCTTCCATTCTTGACCATATCGTTCATGCCTTTTGTATTGAGGAACGTTCTAAACTCTTCATCTTCGAACAATAAGAGTTTCTTGATATAATCTATTGGTAAGTCGTCCCGTAAACCTGAAAAGATTGCATGGAGTGCCTTTTCTCTCATACCAGCCAAATGACGATGTAACACAACAGTTGTAAGGTATGGCCCTTCTCTGTATAAACGGAAAAACTTGCCAAAGTTTCCCGTGTTGTAGGCACTAATCACATCGAGTGTGAATCGGAATTGTGGATCTCGGACTACTTCACTTGGTAAGTTTCTCAGCATAGCAACAACGTTCTCTTCACGTTCCAAAGTGTTCAGTATCATGTAACTTAGGAACTCTACTTGATTCTTGCACTCGATACCACTCTTTCTTGCAGAAATGTACAAGTCGTTCAAATCAATCAATCCCTTCAACATGAGATCCAAATTAGTTTTAGAGTCGAAACCTTTCTCAATACTTTCGGCGTCGGAAAATCGATGTTGGGATAACAAGTGGAATCTCACACTAACTTCCATAATGTGAATCGCTTGTGCATCTCTGAGCATTTGAGTTGCAATATCACCTCTAATGGCACGGAATCGATCTCGCAAAAAGTTGTACTTGTATAATTCATCTCGTTCATCATTATTAACAATGTTTGTCAACAAATAGTCAACTGTTCTCACTAACACTTCAATCGGCCGTAATTGAGCAGGTGTAACAACTTCAGTGGCCGCAGAACGAGCAAATTTTTTCACACAACGATTTGGATCGGCGACTGGTCTAGATTCAGTTCCTCGTACGATTTCATAGTAACTCAAATCGTTTTGGACTTCACGATTATGAATTTCACTTGGAGGACACATTGACATGCAAGTTCCAACCATGGCAACTGCATCTCTGATATCAATACGTCTATCTTCGATTAGTAGAGTCGCACCGGTTTGTTGTTTTGGTTGTGTGAATGTTGGTATTGGTGATTGTCGTACAGGTGGTGGTCTATCATTGAACCTCGCTTGACGTTGTGAAATAGAGCTTGGTTTCTGATTAAATAGAGGTGTACTTGCTTGGAATACTGAAGGTTTCGGTTCGTCATCTTCTTCGTCCTCTTGCTGAGGTTTGAATCGTTGTTGACGTGCATTAAATAATGAAGGTTTTGGAGCTGGTGCTTCCTCCTCTTCTTCCTCTTCGTCTTCTTGCTCCTCTTCCTCCTCTTCTTCTTCGTCATCGTCTTCTTGTTGATCTTCTTCAGCTTCCTCTTCTTCGTCTTGTTCGTTCTCTGAAACATTTTCTTTGTCATTTGCATCTTCAGCATCATCATCTTCGTCTCTTAGCGCGAACGACGCTGCTTGCTCATCAACATTACTGCGTACTTTGATTCTAAAATTGAGATCAGGTTTTTCTTCCTCTTCTTCATCGTCGTCATCATTGCCATATTGACCTAGTGGATCTTCTACTTGTATTTTCCCGAGTTTTGGTGCATCTTTTGTTTTTGTCATGCTATTTTGTATAAATCGATTTGCTGCGCGAACATCGAGTTTTGGTCTTCCTGATGGAATCGTTTCTGCTTCGTATGCGCCACGACCTCTACCACGTCCACCAGAATCTGAATCGAATTTTCCACGACCTCTTCCTCTGCCTTCTGTAATGACTGTATCAGTGTCAAAAGCACCACGTCCTCTGCCACGACCTCTACCTGTAGTTTCAGTATCAGGAAACCTTCCACGACCTCTTCCTCTTCCTACTTCTGTTGTTTCTGTATCAGTATCAAAAGAGCCGCGTCCTCTGCCACGACCTCTGCCTGTAGCTTCAGTGTCAGAAAACCTTCCACGTCCGCCTCTTCCTCTTCCAAACACACTTGCTCCTTCGCTTTGACCTCTTCCAAACGTATTTCCTCCTTGTGGGAACGCAGGTGCTGTCGATCCACCAAACACAGAGGCAGTGCCACTCGCTGTAGCATTTCCAAACACGCTAGCAGTAGGTTGTGAATTTCCAAACACTGAACCTGTTTGGTTTCCAAATACTGACATTCCTTGCTTGTCAGGCGATCCAAAAACGGTTGCTTGAGGTGCTACACCTCTTCCTCTTGGTTGTTTTGGTGACGGGAAAGCAGATTGTCCAAACGCTGTATTGGCTGCAGGAAACACTGGTGCCGTAAATGTAGGTGGTGTACTTGACGGAGCTCCAAATGCAGAAACACTAGGTGCCGATGGCGATCCAAAAACATTTGTAACAGGTGCTGATGGTGATGCAAACGGCATCGTTGGTGCTGATGGTGATGCAAACGGTGATACTTGCTTTTTTGGTTTTCGATTTTTTGGTGTATCTGTAGGTGCGAACGCATTGAACGCTGGTTGCTGCACAGTCGTATCTGGCTGCGCGAACGATGCAAATACATTTGTTTGCGGTGTAGGAAACGCAGATGATTGTGCATCAGGAAAGGTTGGATTTTGGCCACGTTGACCCTTTTTACCTTTTGGTTTGTTTTGATTTCCAAACACGTTTGTTGTAGGTGCAGTTGTCATAGGACCACCGAAAACATTTGTTGCAGGTGCAGATGTTGGTGCTCCGAATACGTTAGTTGTCGATCCAGTTGTAGGAGCTCCGAATACGCTCGTTGTGGCTCCTCCAAACGGATTATTAGTAGGTTGTTTTGGCTGTTTAGGTTGTTTAGGTTTTTTCGGTTTTTGCCCAGGTGCTCCCCACCCACTAAACGCTGGTGCTGGTGTTGGAGCAGTAGAAACGCCGAATGATTGTGCTTGTGCAAATGTATTAGGCTCTACATTATTGTTCCCTCGCTTTTGTGTATTTGCTCTTTCACTACCGCGACCACGACCGCCTCTGCCTCTGCGACCTCTCCCTCTGTCGCCACTATCAACATCCATTCAAAAAGTTTAGTGAAAGACGTAGTTGAGCCACTTACAAAAAAGCTCATTGGCACGTTATGAAATATGAGAACATATAGGAAAATATTTTGTCAGAATCAAAATAAATGAAGATTTGTAATATTTAATATTTTATAAGAAGCTAAAAATTTAACACTATTATAAATATTTTATTATCAATATAATATTATAACATATTTAAAAAACTTTAACATTCCCCTTTGACACCAAATATACCTACTTAGTAAAGCTTCAAACAGCTTTCATACATATGATGAAGATTCAACACCATTTTAAAATTATTATCGTTTTTATCAATTACAACTTTTTTATAAAAATTTTAACCAATCCTTATCTTTTTAGATTTAAATTCAAAATTAATTAGAAAATCTATTAACATAACCTCACTTAATAATACTTCTTTTAGTTTTTCTGATTTAAGTTTTTCAAACCTAAGAGTTGAAATATTTAAGCAAATAGAACTATGAAACTTAGGTATTTAAAAAGACATATCTTTCTCACATGTAGCTATCACCAACTTTTATTTTGTTAAAAGTGATAAAGTTAGGTCCATCAAATAAAAAATGTTGTTTAATACCTTTTAAGAATCTTAAAACAGAAAATGTAACAATAACAATTAACTTGTAATCTAATTTTACAACATATATAGATATATCCTTTTTTGCTATTGTTTCACAAGTTTAAAGCTACTTTGATAAATTATAAGATTTAATAACAATAAAATCTCTGTTTGGTCTAATTGTTAAGTACTGAAAGGCTGTTTGTAGTATATAAAGCTTAGAAATTTAAAAATATTAGCTGAAATAAAGAAAGTGACAGATAAACTTATGAATACAAATATATTTAATTATTAAAACATTTAATAGAAATAAAATTCTATTAACCTTGCATTTATTTCTATCAACATTGTAATTATAAAACTTTGATGCAATATCTTTTTGAAATTGGTTTGTAAAACATTAATAACACATATATTTATAATAAAGATGACTACAGTTATTATTACCAATAATTACTTGACTATTGGTGTTGATATAATAAATAGTAATTATCTTCTCTTATAATTCAATTTTGTAATTTTAACAGTAAACTATATAAGAATTATCATTTTTTTTTCTTTGTGAGTATGAAGCTGTAAATTCAACACTATTTTGAATATTTTAAATCTTTGATTGTTGATGCATATTATTATAATAAATTTCATTAATTAAAAAAGTTTTAATATCTGATAAAAACTTTAAACTTTTCTTTATAGTAAGTAATTCATCTCATATCTTTGAACAATAAAATTGAAAAAACCAGTTATTAAATAGCTTTAGTTCAATATATTTAAACTGAATTAACAAATTAATAAAGATTTATTTTTAAACCTTGTTTTTCTTTTTTACAGTAAAGTTAAGACTTTGTGTCAAAATACTAATATTCTGTGCAAAACAAATTGTAGTTGATGTAGTAATATAGTAAGATAAGATAATAAAGTTTTTATTACAATAATTTAATATACTTTGTGTTAGTATTATTGTTTTAAAAGTATAAGTAATCAAAATAAAAAAATATAAGAATTTATATATATTTTACATATCTTTATTAAAATAATTTAATGATTTCAAATTTAATATTTATACTTTTTTGTATAAAGGGTTTTATAAACCTCTTATAGGTGAAATCTATACATCCATGTAGAAAAGAAAAAAGAAACTCCTTTACCGGGACTCGAACCCGGGTCTAGCGGGTGAAAGCCGCTCATCCTAACCACCTAGACTATAAAGGACGGGTGAAGGCGGTGTGTCCTATGTGAATCAAGAGCGATTAACTATATAGTAATAAACGAAGTTGCGATAAAAGTTATAAAAGTTAATACGGTGTGATCTGTGTGATTATAAATTATTTGTGTTTTATTTTACGAAAACTTATTATTGAAATATTTTTATAATCTAGCTTTGTAACTAAAACACCAAAATAAGCATCATGAAGATCACGATACTTGTGTTGGCAGCCATACTTGCAACATGCATTGCAGAGAAGCTATCCATTAAAGTCTACTATGAGTCTCTATGTCCAGGATGTTCTCAATTTATATCTGAACAAATGAACATAGCACTTTCAGCAAAAGGTGTGTTAGATGTAATTGACTTGCGTTTGGTTCCCTATGGCAACGCTAAAGAGTCTGAAGTAGGTGGAAAATTCGCATATACATGCCAACATGGCGCAATGGTAAGTCACACGTGTGAAATTAACAAAGTTTAGGAATGTGAGGGCAATATGTATGAAGCGTGTTTATTACACTTGGTGAACTACAGAATGGAAGACGCTATCTATGCTCTTCAATGCATGGAGAGATATTTTATGTCCAAGTATTCACCTGACCAAGCTGCTGGCGTTTGTATTGGAAACAGAACTCTGCTATCAGATATGAAAACCTGTGCTAAGAGCGATCTAGGGTTGTCATTGATGCACAAGAACGCCATTGAAACTGATACTTTGAGACCAGCCCACAAATATGTACCATGGGTAGTGGTAAACGGTGTTCAAGATAGCGCCATAGTAGACAACATGTTAGAATACATTTGTGATCGTTTGCAGCTAAACCAGAAGGCTGTCCAACTAAGGTTCATAGGTGTTTCAAATAGACTATAAAGACCAATATCTATATTAGCAATCAATGAAAGAGCTGTAGTACAATGATCGCAAAGCGCAAATTGTAATAGCGCGTCACACTTCAGTAATAATGACGCAAAACGAACCTCTAATTGACTCGCAGTATTATGACATGAAGACTCTAGAGATGCAGGATGACCCAATGCAAATTCCTATCCCAGAACCTGCACCAAAGACAGAGGAACCCAAGAAAGAACCTGTTAAATATTATCCGTGGACCACTGTAAAAAATACAGGAAGTTTGGGTCGCGACTTACTAGCACTAGGTATATATCAGTGGTTGTGATACTAACAAACAGAAAGAACTAATTTAGCGTGGACCCGTACTGCAATTTCTTGCATAAGTTTGGGAATTTCAATTGCGAGAATTATCAAATCTACTTCTACACTGAACGAATCAATACTCACAGTAAGTGGTTGTATATTTGTGCTGTTTGGATTATTCATTTTTGTGTACTCGTTCATCAGAACAATGATGGCAACCAACAACGTTCGTAAGGGAGTATTTAGTGTCGATTTGTTCAATCCATTCACGCTTTTTGCATTTGGCTCTGCAGTTAGCATTCTTGCACTGGTTCTGATATTTGTGTAACATGTTTTAATAGCAACAAATTTTAAAACTATTAAACACAATTGACTCAATATCTGTGATTTATTGAAGTACAGGAGTTGAGGTACAGCATTTATGACGGAGGAGTTTCAGATAGAGTCAATTCTCACTCGTAATAATACTTGTTCTCTCAAATCTCTCAGCTACTGACGCGGTCTCATAAAAGACAAGACACGATGTTTGTCTTACTCTCGTTGGTGGGTTCTTTCTGTAACACTAGTAAATGTTATGGCAAAATGAGTGAGCGTGTTCAGAAAAGAAAATACACCACGATCATGATGTGACTGGCATGTGAGCGCATTTGGTAGAGAACAGTTGTTGTGGTTATGGCGTGTTGTTGGTGGTTGTAGAGTAGGGATGGTTAAAATTAGGGTGGTCTTGAAGATTGGAAAAATGGTGTTGTGTGGAGAGAACTTCTCTCGCTTATGCAACGTACAAACTCTTGTCGATAGTTGGTGGAATTGGTTTGATCTCAGTGCCCAATTCTTGTTCTATCTTGTACAAGTTGAATCTATCTTCGTACGTGACAAAATTAATGGCCAAACCCAA
>JAESGV010000541.1_pt1 | contig 16815 bp, 14 predicted proteins | sample 9269781 | NCBI WGS metagenome assembly JAESGV01 (sample SAMN15741586, study PRJNA653496) | algae metagenome | isolation source: Tildeniella torsiva UHER 1998/13D and co-occurring heterotrophs from... | place: Slovakia: Slovak Paradise National Park, Hrabusice, Kosice Region | collected 2000-01-01 | reverse complement strand
ATACGTACTCGAGATATGATTGACATTTTACCCGAGTTACGATACTTGGCAAATGAACAAACAGATGATAAAACGTTTAATGTAAAGATATTCATCACAAGAGAAGATAATCATAACGGGCCAACAGTGTTCTCTGGACGGCCGTCAATACGAAACCAGATAAGAGATATCGTTGAAGAAAGAAAACGAGATCTAAACAAGGACAGTATTTTTGCCAATGTTCAAGCATGTGGTGTTGGAACGATGACAAGAGACGTCCAAAGTGCTGTATGGCATGCCAATGATTTATCTACACGTGTAGATTTCCAAAGCTTGAGTTTTGCTATATAAACTATTGTTTTGACTCTTGCAATGATTTGTAAGCCTTCTTGGTTGTCCGCGTGATCTTCGTTGGACGCAAATTGTCATCATCTTCGAGAAGTGTCGTGTTTGCAACTGATGTGGCAGCAGCAGCGTGCAGATTTTCGTTACATAGAGACATACATTGCGATCGCAACTCGTAGAGTTTAGAAAGCAGTATCTTGTCGTTTGGTTCGCAACATGAGATTGCTAATGCAATTCCTCGTGCTGCATTTGAGTAAAGATGGAGCGCGTAACAGTCCTCACAATATCGCAGAATATATGGTATGAGTTCTGGAGTTTTGTTATCGTCTACTGCAGTCATAAGCTGCAAGTAACGTGACGCTAAACCTTGCTCTTGCATTTAAACTTTGCACAATTTACAATATAATTCCATAGACAAGTACCATTGATCCATTCCTAAATATCAGCGCCTGTCTAGCTCAGTCGGTAGAGCGTTGGACTTTTAATCCAATGGTCGGGGGTTCGAGCCCCCCGGTGGGCGTTCGTCTTTTGCTTTTCTAAATTTTGCCTCCATCATTGTTGAATACCAGCTACGAAACAAATTGTCACATTTTATGAATATTTGTCAGTATTATCTTTAAAAATCTTGGAGATGGTTCTTTAACTTACCAACATTATCAACTAAAGTTGGTTAGGAACATGACTAGTGATTTGCATATGGCACTGGCATCCACTGGTAAATCTCATTGATGAATGTGCTACTAGATCAATTTGATTGTGCATTAAATTAAGATGCATTTTGTATTATGTGGCTCACTCAAGAGATATGGAAAATGTCAACCAAAACTTTCAAGCTGCTGGCGAGTATTTCTACTGAAGTGAAGTACTCTTTCTTGGATGTTGTATATCCAGAGTATTTCGACGAACTCCAGCCCACTAAGCGTGTATGACTAAAAACGTTATGGAACAAAAGTTGAACGCCCACCGGGGGGCTCGAACCCCCGACCATTGGATTAAAAGTCCAACGCTCTACCGACTGAGCTAGACGGGCGCTGATATTTAGGAATGGATCAATGGTACATGTTTTCATAAACGATGCTAGACTTAGAAAATCTAAGTGTTTGTTTTAATTTTGTTTCTCATGAACAGGACTCGTAATAACCAAAAAATTTTTCTACAACATTTGCAAACATGTTCACTACACAATGCGTCAGTTGCCGCCCATCTCATGACGAAAGCAATACACTGGTGGCTACTGAGGTTGGTAGGGCTATCTTGCGACAAGATGATCAAGGACCTATTGGAAGGTGCATTTTCGTTCCCCACAAACACATTTCAACGATGGAAGAGTTACTGGCAAACACAGAAATTATTATTGCTGCATACGATTTCGCCAGAAGATTAAATAATACACTTAAAGCGTTGTATGGATGCACCAAAGTTGCTGTATGCATGATAGGAAATTTAACAAAAGATGAACACGGTGAAATAACTACAGAACAGCGCTACGAGCACAGACATTATCACATTATACCATCGTACCCGAAACCAGTCGAAAGATATGGAACGATATTCACAGACGACAACTATGGAAAGCCAATGAATTTGGATGAGCACAGAGGATACGTTAAAAAACCAGTAGGAAATGATATTTTACTTCAGATTTGTCATGACATTCAAAACGCCCTTAATGATCACTTGTAGAACAGTTCAATACAACCTCAAATCAAACAACAGCACCAAGTAATAAATCGAAACAGTTGTAAGCCTAGCCAACTGCATTTAACATGAGCATAGTAGAAGAGATACACAACGCGGTTGAGAAGAAACCAGACGCCACCGCACTCGTTTGGATACCGTCTATACAACAAACAAGCATCAAAAAATGGACATTTACAGAAGTATGGACGTTGGCAAACAAATGCTCAAATTGTCTTTGTGAATTAATTCCAAAGCAACCACTAACACAAAACATCGCAATTATGGTCGACGAGGGACCGTATCTACCAATACTCGAACTCGCAATACTCATCGCAAACTGTACAATAGTCCCAATGGACGCAACTGACCCCAGAACTATACATTTAATCGAAGACGCAGAACCATGCATCATTATCGCAAAAGATACTACCTTGACACAATTATCAAATACAAAATACTGTACTATCATTTCACTCGACACGTTACTCGACATGAAACCAACTACTATCGATAGACAACCACAAACCGAAATCTCACACATCTTTTTCACATCAGGAAGTACAGGTCGTCCAAAAGGTTGCATTGTTACACATGCATCGTTGCTATCCTACTGTCACGCAAAAAACACTATCCATCAAGTTGACCATACAAGCACATGCTTTGTAGGTTCTCCACATACATTTGATCCATCTTTAGGAGATTTCATGGCCACATGGATCGTTGGAGGTACAGTAGCCATGGCACCAAAAAGTTCCATCATTGGTGCACTAGGAGCGTGCCTAGTACTATCTCACGCTACTCATGTTCTCACTACACCATCACTATTTGACACATTGGGAACTAACGCACCGGAACGACTAAAAAAGTTGCAAGTTGTCGCGTTAGGAGGAGAATCCATGTCGCAGAGGATCGTTGACATATGGTCACGCAAAGTACGATTATTAAACACGTATGGAGTGACGGAGTGTTGTGTGTATCAAGCATGTGCAGTTATACAACCAGATGATCCAGGAAATTTATTTGGAGAAGCGTTACCTGGGAATGTAATCTCTATTATGCCACTAGATGGTGATGACGAACCAATGAGTGGAAAATTAGGTGATCGTGGTGAGATATGGATCTCTGGAGCACAAGTTGGCATAGGATACTTGAAGAATCCGGTACTTACAGAAACCAAGTTTGTTCAGCATCGTACACTTGGTAAATGTTTCCGTACTGGCGATATTGTTGAAAAGATAGAAAAAGGATGGAGAATAGTAGGTAGAAGCGACACACAAGTGAAAATTGCAGGAAAGCGAGTCGAACTAGGTGAAATTGAGAACGTGTTGTTACAGAGTGCAACACCAACGTTACTACAGTCGATTGTAACATCTATTAATGATGGAAAACTCATTGCATGGTATATATCAACAGGATCGTTTAACGATTCTCAAAATGAACTATTAGCAGAGTTGTTACGTTATCTAGGAGAACAAACACTACCTAGGCACATGATACCATCTAGATTTGTTCCTGTAAGCGAGTATCCAACAACAGGTTCTGGAAAAATTGCAAGATCTGTACTTTGTGAAATGCCTGTGCCAGAAATCTCTTTTCAAACTGAAGAAGAGTTGACCAATTGGGAACAACTCGTTAGTAATGTATGGATACAAGTACTAGGACTTCGTTTGACAAAGTTATTATCATCTTCACAGTTTTTTGCACTAGGAGGAGATTCTCTCTCCGCGTTGCGTGTTTGTCACCTAATATCGAAACAAATTAAACAAGAAACTGCAAAAGATGAATTTGGAGAGTTACTAGGTGATTTAGCACCTGCAGAGTTGATGAAGAGACCAACACTAAGTGAATTCGCATCGTATTTGAGTCAAATTAGCGATAAAGCAGTAGAAAACGTAGAAAAACAACAAGAAACAAATGATACTCTACTAAATATATTCTACCGAGCAGCAAGTATTGGATCTCCACAAATTGTACAATTTTTAATCGAAAACAAGGGTTTTGATCCTGATGGAAAATCCAATACAAAAGGTAACTTTATGACGCCACTGCATACAGCGTGTGCAAATGGTCGAGTAGAAGTTGTTGCGTTATTATTAGAAAAGGGTGCATCGGCATCAACACGAGATCCAAATGGTGTTATGCCCATACATATGGCCGCTCAACGTGGTCCAACAGAAATTCTTGATTTACTTGTAAAGAAAGTACCTCTTCATGTTCGTGATGATAACGAACAGACAATTTTACATCATGCAGCAAGAGCCGATGCGCCAGGAAAAGTGTTTAATTGGATTATTGAACGATGGGACAAGGATAAAAATGTTCAATTGATGTCGAAAAAATGTGGATTTTATGATTGGGAAGATAAGTGGGGAAGAACTCCGCTACATTGGGCGACAGTAAATGGACATCGAAATAGTGTTACTAGATTATTAGATTTGAAGGTAGATCGCAAAAAGAAAGATAAAAGTGGTGAAACAGCATTAGAAATTGCAGAAAGAAGAGCAAAATGTGGTGCTGCAGAGTTACGCCCGAATGGAATGGGAGCATCTGTCTTTGGTGATATTGCAAAAGTGTTGGGTGGTTCGGGAACGACGAAACAAGTTAAAACGTACGATAAATAAATTATTTTGTGAGTTCATTCACTGCATTGACAAGTACACCAGTGTCGATTGTGCCTTCTAAGCAATGTTCGTCATCAACTTCAATAAGTTTCACGAGATTAGGCGTTCCTGATTTTGCCAGTTCTCTACTGCCTTCTATTTCACAAATATCGTCTTTAACACCATGTATCAACGTAATGGGTACGTTTTCTGGCAGCCATATGTCATTTGGTTTATATTTTGTGAACGCCTGCGCCAGTAAAATTGTTGGCCCTGTCCACTTTTTTTGTTGTAGTAGCATGACAGCGATTGCACCGCCGTATGACGATCCTATCAACACATCTGGTTTGAAATCAAATAATTCTTTTTCTTGGAGTTGTAGATCGTGGTTTATATCTTTTGTTTCCATGTCAAGACAACGTACGTTGAAAAATTTTGTCAAGTGAACGACCTTCTTTGTTTTACTGCTGCTACCGCGACCATGTATGAACAAAACTTTTTTCATGTTTGTAACAAAAAAAAAGTCAAACATCTAGTTATAAAAATAAATCGAACATAAATCCTGCTCATGCTTCGTTTAGTTTATTTACATTAAGCATGTGACATTTGTGAGTGATCATATAGCTTTTCTTTTGTGGGTATGAGCTCTATCTTTTCATCTACTTGTTCCATTAAGTCCATGTAATCGAATGCTGCCAAATAGTTTGATTCATCAAATAGCGCGTCAAGATCACCATCGGTAACTCTTTCTGCTATCTCGTTAATGTTGGTTACGTACTCTTGGTTAAATGCAACCAACGATGATAATAATCCTGCAGGTATTCCAACCAGGCTTCGTATTGTTTCCCGTTGATCGCCAGCCATTGCGTACGCTATGGAACGTGGTATACAGTATGTTGCATTCACGATAGGTATCCTCTGTATGCTTTCAAATGCTCTTTGCTCCGACATGTATTTTTGTATTTTTAAAATTAGAAAGCTAGTTGAGCGCGATATGACAAGCAAAATGGCTGGTAACTGTACAGTGATTACTGCTGAGTTCTTTATTTTGTAGAAAAATAATGAAGATTTATCTGTTTGCTTTGTTAGCGCTTGTAGGAGTAACTATAGCTCAACGAAGGAATAACAATTGCGAGTTTTGCGTTAGTATTTGCAAAGCATTGGAAATACCAGGGGTAGTTTAACTAAAGAGGATGTTAGAGACTGTCTACTACCGATGTGCTCCTCTATGCGACAATACAAAACGTAACTCACTCCAGACCAAGAGCTGTTTCCATTCTTTTAGAGTTGGGGAGATACGACAAAGAACAACAAGAGTAAAGGTAGCTGTCTCAAGACCGGATCCAATCGAACAATGGATTCCATTTGCTAAATCAGAAACTGATTGGTTACCTGACTCATACCATTGCTTTGTAGTGGAAAATAATCGCTTAGCTGAGGCAGTGCAGATTCTAGTTGCTCATGGATAGTAGACTTTAATCGCTTATTTATGTATGAATAATAATAGCTCAAGCTTCTGTCACTATGTTCTTTTTCAATGACATCTAGCTCACTAAGTGCAAAAAGTAAACAGAAATTTAGCTGGGTTCGCATACTATGTTACAGAGGTAAAATGCAAGTCGTCAGGAATTTCAACGTCATCCAAATTAGCCTTAGGATAATGTAACGTCTTTCACAACCAAACAAAGAAGCATGAGAACCATCACACTAGCCATTGCTTTTGTTGCTCTCCTAGTTCACACCGTCAGCGCTGGTTTCTGTGATGGCAGAGCCACTGGCTACTACTGCAATGGTATGCAACTTAAACATGCTAACAAGTATAACAGGAAGTTATCGAGTATACTGTGTGAGATCATACAAAAAGGGCTCCTATTCTACAGATAAGTCGTCTGAATACTACTGTACTCAAGGTTGCACTTCAACTGGCTCATACAGCGCAAGATGTAAATCAACTCCATGCCAACAGGTATTTTGACAATTCTATTCGCCTAACTGTTTAGGTAACAGACTCTGGTATTTGCAACGGCGCTCTAGGATACAACACTCCTCAGGTAACATTACTTCACATTAGTTAACATTTTAAGTGGGCTTCAAACAATTTCACTGGTGCCATTAATGACATCGCAAGTTCCATCAGTTTATACCAAGTCAATGCAAATGGGTATCCAGGATTAACCAACAGCTCTGTTTGCGACACGCAAATGAAGTACTGGGCGTGCCAAGCAAGATTCCCAAGATGTGTAACCAGTGATGATTATGTTATCTCATACGATACTTGCGTAGGTTACTGCAAGAGCACTTTCTGGTGCTTCAACGCAGTCCAAAACACAACAGTTCAAAGCAACAACCCAGTAGGATTCAACTCCACTCTCAAGGACGGCTCAACACTAGACAACGTATGCTTAACACTCTGTGGAAGTTCCTCTTCAGTAGTGCCATCACTCTTTGTGATGATTGTTGCATTGTTGGTAGTATGCCTAATATAGAAGTTACAATAAACGTCAGCAGTCACTCGAAAAAAGCAAACAAAGCATGAGCACTACACCTCGGTCACCTATGTCTCCTGACTCACCGATTGCCTCACCTAGAATTCGAATACAATCGTCTTCGCTCGTACCAAAGCTACCGTTACTAAACTCTGCACCACAATCACCAGAACCGACATCACCATCTTCTAACCGTTCTATAACACCTCGCGGTGATGATAGTCCACAAACAAACGCTGCAGCGACTCTAGGACTAGCTATACTCCATCAATTCAACGTAAAGAGATCATCTATCCACCAAGATGTCATAAACGATCTCGTACGAGGGCACGATTCACCTAGAAAAACACCTAGAAATTCACATACACCACGGACATCATACACTCCACGAAATACCACAACACCACAAAATACTTCTCCACTAACGCTATTAACTCCACCACGATCCAATGAAACATCAGATACGATAGATAGCGCACGCGGAGATTCGAATACAACGAATCAACTCAATCACGCAGCAAGAAATGGAGATATATCACGGCTATTACTGCTACTTGATTCTGGAGTTGATTCGAATACGCCAGGAAGAAATGGTTGGACACCACTACATTTCGCATCGCAAGGAGGTCACACTGATATCGTTAGTATACTCGCAGAACGATCAGATAATATTGACGCAAAAGAAAAGAACAAATCGACAGCGTTACTATTAGCAGCCAATAATGGTTTTGTTGAAATTATTCGAATTTTGCAACGATATGGAGCTGATTTGGAGGCTAGAAATGAAGAAGGTTTTACATCATTGTTATTGACTGTACGCGCGAGTGTCAATTCGGGACCTGTACATGCATTGTGTGAATTGGGAGCTGATCTAGAGGCGAAAGATAACAATGAGTGGACAGCCCTTCATTGGGCAGTGTTCAACGATAGTGACGATTTGATAAAAATACTATGCGAATTCGGAGCAAATATCGATGCACTAAATGGAGAAAAAGAAACACCACTGATGATGGCCTGTAAAACTGGGAATTTGAAAATTGCAAAAAGGTTGATGAAATATGCACCATCGTTAACGTTACGAAACAAGGAAGGAAAAACAGCTCTAGAGTTAGCAGAACCATTTGAAAAACTAGTTAAAATGATTGAAAAACAAAAAGAGGAATTACTAAGTAAACTATACCACTCTGAGCGAAAGCACGTTGCACAGATTCGACTCATGAAAGTGGAAATTGCAAGATTAAAAATGAGAGTAGATGAATTAGCAAGAGATAGAATAAATGAAGAGATGAGAAAGACACTATCACCAGGAAAAGATGATAAAGTTGTGCAAGTTGTTCATCCTGATCATTTCTTGACAACATTGGAGGTTGCATTTGTACCAACTAGTGATGAAAGTGATTCCAAGATTATGCATGACTACATAGAGTTGTTTGACAAGGTTAAAGCATGTATTGAAACTAGTAAAGAAGAATACTTTTTGTAACCATGTTGAGACGTGCACTCACACGACATTCAAGCATCGTACGATGTTATTCAGTCGCCGCAACTCCTAAAACGCGTGTAGTGCAACCAACGAAACCAAAAGTCAAAAAGATAACGTTCGAATCGCTATTCAGAAAAAACCAATTCGAAAAGGTTGTACAATTAACACAAAAAGAAATCAAAAAAGATCCAGAAAATATGCAAGCTCAACTGTACCAAATGATGTCGCTTATGGTGTTAAACGATAAACCAAGTGCGCTAAAAATTTTACATGATATTACACAAGATCCACAAGCACTCATACCGACTATTTGTTTCATCGTAGAAACGTACCAAGACAAATCAGACATCGATTTGGAATCTACACTACAAGATCTACTTTTATGGTGCTCTGAACTAAAACTTGATGACAAAACTGGAGATGTAGATGCGGCAAAAGCATATACATACATGATACGACAAAATCAAGAAGATGCAGAAAAATACTTGAAACTATCGTTACAGAAAAATCCTAAAAATCCATTAACGCACTACTTGCAAGGATTGTCACAAGTTTACCTTGATCCAGAAGAAGCAGAAAAATCTTTTGATGAAGCAAGAAAAAATCTAAAAGAATGTAATTTGGAAAACTTGATGGGTGTTCTGACGCAACAAATGGGAATAGCCGCATCGGCATTTGTGAAACGTGTGAAAGCCGAAGATGCCGAAACGGATCAAGATGGAATGCCAGTTATTGCGACTTTTTTAATGTCTGGAGAGTTGGGTGAAGCAATCACAAATGATGATGCCGAAGAGATGGTACCAGGTCCATCCTGTATAGAAAAGAATTTAATTTTTCATAAAATTGCAGCGAGAATATGTGCCGAAAATATGAAGGGAGCCATTGCGTTGTTAAACAAGGTTATTACATTGTATCCAAAGATGAGAATGTTAAAATCGTCACGGGTTGCATTATTTAAAGAATTAGGATTTGAACAAGATGCAGAAAAGTTAGAGAAAGAACTTGAGTAAAATTTAATCTGTAACTCGTCGGGTTTCTCCTGTTCGTTCTTTCATGTGTTTTAGGGATAATATTTGACCGTCGACTTGGAATGGTTGTTCGTTGTACTCTTTGTGTAACTCTATTAGTGATTTCATCGAATCGTATTGAGCTATTTTGTTAGAATTTGAATTGGCGTACCGTACATAATTCCTGCTTCCAAGTCTCCATAAAGTTCCAAGTTTCCATACTTTGAAAATAGCGTAGAAAGTTTATCAATACTCAGAGCACGTGCTCTGAGGGTAGTGAGTTACACGTAGAGCTAATCCAGATTTAGTCGCTTTACATTTATGATTATGCTTTTCATCTTCTCTGAAATAGTGTTGCTCAACTAACCGAACCATTTCTGAGCAGGAAAATAATGGTGTTATTGTTGCATAGGAGTAATGACATTCATCTGTTTCGTTTTCTTGATGTATGTTGTATTTATAAAATCCGTGAACTATGAGTTAGATAGTGTAGCGTTTCTTACATCGGTAGTCAGATTTGATTTTCGATAACTGCGGCTTGACGATAACGTCTGGCATTATGAACTTTGAAAAATACTTTTTTATCTGTTCTATCCCATCTTTATCTCCTATCGCATCTATGACTAGCAACTTTTTCTTTTCGATAGGCACGAACACGAATCCAATGTTAATTAAATCGTATCGAGCAAAGAATATACGCTGAGCAATCGCTTTGCTGTATGACTCAATTATATAGCCACTTTGGTTTTGATGTGAAACGGACATGAAAAATCGAAGTCCCCGTAATGTTGATTCTGTTGTATCTGATTTGCTGTCATTTTGACTACTGGGAGTTACTGACGGTGCGGTCGTCGGTATTGACTCTGGCCTAGTTAAAAGTTTATAAAAGAACCGTATCACAGACAACACTATCATGTTAGCATTTACAACTGTGGCTAGGTTTACCTATCAAAGTTGTCAAACAAATTGTTACATCAACATGAGCACCTTGCTACTCAGATTTTACCTGAGCTATGTCAAAATTGGAAAAGAGTAACACGCATCACATGGGTCAACTCAATGATCTACGAGTAGCTACTCACGTGATTGATTTATTAGCCCAAACAAATCATGAAAACAATTACACTTGCACTCGTTTTCTGTCTACTATTTGCTGCTTCAATACAACGCAAACATCGCCATGGAAGACGTGTCCTTGTCGGAGGCGCTGGAGGTAGTCCATTCGATGACCGAGGAGCCACTGGCACAATAAGATCGATAAGATTACGTGCTGGGAACCGTATAGATGCCATTCAAGTCAATTATGGAGGGATATGGGGACCCCTTCGTGGAAATCCAAGTGGTAGTCAGCCATACTCTTTTGATTTGGACGCTGATGAGTACATTATCGCTGTTAGAGGACGCAGTGGCCAATTCATCGACCAACTAATATTTTACACAAACAAGGGGAGAGTATTCGGTCCCTATGGTGGAACTGGTGGTACACCATTTAGCGAATCTGCAAATGGTCAAAAGCTAAATGCAATATACGGAAGAAGTGGTTCTGCGATTGACTCTTTGTTTTTTGCTTGGAATCCTATACTACCAACTTCTAGTCGTATACCAGAGGCTTGTAAGCAGTACCTACCTACTGGTGTAAAAACGCTCTCTAAATCTGTTCTATTCAAGCGTAAACGTGGTCGTCGTGTACTCTACGGTGGCAATGGAGGAATTCCATTCAGTGATTTATCCTTCACTAAGGCTGGAGATATTACTGGTATCAGACTTGATGTCACAAACAATGTTATAAACATGATTCAAGTTAGATATGGCAGTACACTAGCTACGACACATGGTGTTGAGACGCCTCAAGGAGTAAAGGTAATTAACTTGGTTCCAGGAGAGAACATTATTGGTGTAGCAGGTGAAGCAGGAACAAAAATTAACAAACTCGTGTTTACGACAGATACAGGGTACGTGTTTTGAAACTTGTCTAACATGTAGACGAACCTTTGGTCCTTTTGGTAGTTCACAACCAGGTGGAGTTCCATTTAATGACTACAGACCAGACGCAAAATTAAAATACATCACTGGAAGAGGAGGAGAATCTGTTGGAGCACAGGTACAACTAGATCAATTGAATTTGGTTTGGGAAAGTAGGATACCTCCAGAGTGTCTAGCGTATTTGTCTTCCAGCCCTGCTTGAATGCTTATTTGCGATTTCTATTTTTATCATTTGTTCTAAAAAATACTATCACAATGTACAAGCTCACTCTTCTTGTCGTAATACTAATTGCTACGTTATGCTTAGCCCAGAGAAAAACGTATAAACTTACAGACTTTAGTCGCGCAATTTTGGATCAATGCGTTATCGCGAATAACAAGTTCGATTCTAATTGTGTTAAAAAAATTGGAGAAGATATGGATATGTCGAAAGCTACAATTTTTTTTGCTACTCATGCACCTTTTAAGAAGGTAGCAATTTTACTACGATCTGCAGATCGCGCGTGTCAAGCAGACACTGAAGAAGAATGTGCTGTAAACTTGGCAAAAGTTGCAACGGATATTGGTACTACTGCCGCAGGAGCATCTATTCCATTTGCAGGTCCATATATGAGCAAAGTTGCTAATGATCACTTTCAACGTTGGATTGACAAGTTTGTCGCCACAAGAGCAGGACAAGCGTCAGTTGGTATCGTTGGTACTTTGATTCGCGCAATTCGAAGTATGCTAGAATCTTCACATTACGGACAAACTGCTATCGACGTGTTATCCAAAGTATACAACGTAGTAAGCAAGATTTGGGGAGGAAGAATAGTAGACGAACTGTAATAAAACAACTATTTACTATGTACAGCTATTGCACGTTTAGAACGCAGCTACGAACAACAAAGCAAGCGTAACGATAACACTCCATGCGCTCACGTTTGTAGAGGCACCACTTGCAGCCTTTGCATTATTTCCACCTGACAAATTTACTGTCTCAGCTGGAGTAGACGATGGTGTAGATGGTGGACTAGTACTGGATGGGCCAGAAACAGGTGGTTCTGTAGTAGTGGTGGATGGAGCGTATGTTGTGGTTGGTGAGTTGCCAGTGGTTGTTGTTGTACTTGGTGACTCAGTTGATGGTGATTTTGTAGTTGTTGGTGCATAGGTAGTAGTTGTGGTAGATGTTGGAGCCTTTGTAGTAGTAGTTGTGGTTGTTGTTGGTGCCTTTGTAGTGTGACACACCTTGCATACTGGGCAGCTATCTCCGGTTCTACGATGCCTTGATTCCTCACCGCATGGGCATGGAGCACATGTAGTCGCTGGTGCTTTAGTAGTTGGTTCTGGCGTTCCCATGGTAGTTGGTTCTGCAGTTGTTGTTGGTGCAGTAGTGGTTGGACATGGTTTACACACTGGGCAATGTTCACCGTTTCTGCGCATTCTACTTGATTCAACACCACATGGACAAGTTGGACATGGCGACTTTGTTGTTGGTGATTCGGTGGTTGGACATTCCTTGCAAACTGGGCAATGATCGCTACTTCTGCGTTGTCTATGTGTTTCTTCACCACATGGGCATGTTGGGCATGGCGCTTTTGTTGTTGGTGCAGGTGTTGCCATTACAGTAGGTTCAGGTGTAGTTGTTGGGCATTCTTTACATTTTGGACACTCATGTTCTCCACTTCTGCGTGGTCTACCGTGCTCTACACCGCATGGACAAGTTGGGCAAGGGGCCTTTGTAGTTGGTGCAGGTGTTACCATGACTGTTGGTTCTGGTGTAGTCGTTGGACATGGCTTACAAACTGGACAATAATCACCGCTTCTGCGTGGTCTACCATGCTCTACTCCACATGGACAGGTTGGACATGGTGATTTTGTAGTTGGTGCAGGTGTTGCCATTACAGTAGGTTCAGGTGTAGTAGTTGGACATGGTTTACACATTGGACAGTGATTACCATTTCTGCGTGGTCTATTGTATTCGACTCCACATGGACAAGTTGGGCATGGTGCCTTTGTAGTTGGCTCAGGTGTTGGTGTTGCCATTACAGTTGGCTCTGGAGTTGTTGTTGGACACTCTTTACAAACTGGACATCTGTGTTCTCCACTTCTACGTGGTCTGTCATGTTCCACACCGCATGGGCAGGTTGGACATGGTGCCTTCGTAGTTGGTGCAGGTGTTACCATGACTGTTGGTTCTGGTGTCGTCGTTGGACATGGTTTACAAACTGGGCAATAATCACCGCTTCTGCGTGGTCTACTATGCTCTACTCCACATGGACATGTTGGACATGGTGCTTTCGTTGTTGGTGCAGGTGTTGGTGTTGCCATGACTGTTGGTTCTGGTGTTGTTGTTGGACATGGTTTACACATTGGACAGTGATTACCACTTCTACGTGGTCTACCGTATTCAATGCCACATGGACAGGTTGGGCATGGTGCTTTGGTAGTAGGTGCGGGTGTTGCCATTACAGTTGGTTCTGGAGTTGTTGGGCACTCTTTACAAACTGGGCATTCATGTTCTCCACTTCTGCGTGGTCTACCGTGTTCAACGCCGCATGGGCAAGTTGGACATGGCGATTTGGTTGTTGGTGCTTTTGTTGTTGGACAAACCTTGCAAATTGGACAGTGCTCTCCATTGCGACGTGGTCTTGAATATTCAACTCCACATGGACATGGTGGACAAGTAGTTGGTGCTTTAGTGGTTGGACAGGTCTTACAAATTGGACAATAATCTTCACCACTACGACGTGGTCTACCTGGCTCCTCACCACATTGGCATGGAGCACATGTCGTTGGTGCTTTTGTTGTTGTACAAGTTTTGCAAACTGGGCAATGATCACTACCTATACGACGTAGTCTACCTGGTTCTTCTCCACATGGGCATGGTGCACAAGTAGTTGGGCAAACTTTGCATACTGGACATTCGTGTTCTCCGCTACGGCGAGGTCTGCCAATTTCTACTCCACATGGACATGTTGGACATGGCGACTTGGTAGTAGGGCAAACTTTGCAAATTGGACAGTGTTCACCACTACGACGTGGTCTATCGTGTTCTTCGCCACATGGACATGGTGGACATGTTGTTGGTGCCTTTGTAGTTGGACAAATCTTGCATACTGGGCACTCGTTGTGTTTTCCACTTCTGCGTGGTCTTGAGGGTTCCTCACCACATGGACATGGTGCACATGTTGTTGGTGCTTTAGTTGTTGGACAAATCTTACAGATAGGACAATGGTCATCACCACTACGACGTGGTCTACCATACTCTACTCCACATGGACACGTTGGACATGGAGCTTTTGTTGTAGGACACTCCTTGCAAATTGGACACTCGTCGCCGCTTCTTCTTGGTCTTGTAATTTCTACCCCGCATGGGCAAGTTGGACATGGTGCTTTTGTGGTTGGGCATTCCTTGCAAACTGGGCATTCATCATGTTCACCACTACGGCGTGGTCTGTTATGTTCTTCTCCACATGGACATGGTGCACAAGTAGTTGGTGCTTTGGTAGTTGGACAAGTTTTGCAAACTGGACAACTGTCACCACTACGGCGTGGTCTACCGTGTTCTTCACCGCATGGACATGGTGCACAAGTCGTTGGAGCTTTTGTGGTTGGGCAAGCTTTGCAAACAGGGCATTCGTCACCACTACGGCGTGGTCTTGAGTTTTCTTCTCCACATGGACAAGGAGCACATGTTGTTGGACAGGTCTTACAAACTGGGCAATAGTCACCGCTTCTGCGTGGCCTACCGTGCTCTTCACCGCATGGGCATGGTGCACAAGTACTTGGAGCGGGTGTTGGATTTGGTGTGGGTGGACATTCCAAGCATTGTGGACACATGGAATGTGTTCTCAATAATCTTCCGCGAATAGTGAGGTTTCTGGTGAAATTCCCAACAACTCCGCATGGGCATGTTGGGCATGGTGCTTTTGTGGTTGGGCAGGTTTTGCATACTGGACAGTTATCGCTACTTCTGCGTGGTCTACCGTGCTCCTCGCCACATGGACATGGTGCGCACGTAGTTGGGCAGGCTTTGCATACTGGGCATTCGTCACCGGTTCTACGAGGTCTGCTGTTCTCCTCACCGCATGGGCAAGTTGGACATGGTGCTTTGGTTGTTGGGCATTCTTTGCATGTTGGGCATTCGTTTCCGTTTCTGCGTGGTCGCGAGTTTTCGTAGCCGCATGGGCATGTTGGGCACGGTTGCGCTGTTGTAGTGGTTGGACAAACTTTGCATACTGGACAATTATCACCAGTACGACGTGGTCTGCCGTTCTCTTCTCCACATGGACAAGGTGCACACGTAGTTGGTGCTTTGGTTGTTGGGCATGTTCTACAGACTGGGCACGAGTTGTCGCCAGTTCTACGAGTATCGGCTACTGTTCCGCATGGGCATGTTGGACAAGGCGATTTTGTGGTTGGGCAAGTTTTACAAACTGGACAACCACCAAATCGTCTGTTTCGGTCTTGCTCATAGCCACATGGGCATGAAGGGCATGGTTGCTTTGAGGTAGTGGGAAAGATGATACCACGAGCATGGAGTTCTTCTTGAGCAGCTGTACAAGACAAGAGAACCAGGAGCACCGTGGCAATTAGTATTGTGTATGTTGTTGTTCGCATTGGTTTTATGAAAATGAGCTATGTGCTGTACAGCAAATTTATAGTGATGGGAAACCAGTACTAAAAAAAAGTTCACGTACTGATTCCCATGTTTAGATAAAACCTGTCATTCTTTGGTAACAGTAATAATAGAAACCTACGATAGGTTTGTGAGCGATACCTTTTCATAATTAGTTCCTATTCTAGTGAGATCACGCCACTCAATATGCTTTTTGGTGAAATAATTACTGATCGCTACTGCTACTGGCGAATCAACATCACTTCTGTACGAAGCTTTAGGAGAACATCGATGTAAATACCTTTCTACTTAGCTTTTTAAGTACCATGATAGTAACTAATTATTCTGATGTTTTTTACTTAAATGAGAACAGCATTTCTAACCTGTACCTTGCATTTGCAAATAAATTAATGATTTTTAATAATTTCTGCCAATCTCACAGTAATAACTGAAAAGTTTTTAGGTCGCTTGTTTGGATCATGATCCCAACAATCCCTCATCAGTTCCATACTGCCTTTTGGCCAATGTACATCTTCATCAATACTTGGCCGTAACCTCTTCTTGACGATATCTTTTTCTAATTGTTCACTGTTTAAATAGTACATGTTCGCAACGTGATGGAAAGGTTCTCTACTTGTTAATGATTCGTACA
>JAESGV010000540.1_pt1 | contig 16819 bp, 20 predicted proteins | sample 9269781 | NCBI WGS metagenome assembly JAESGV01 (sample SAMN15741586, study PRJNA653496) | algae metagenome | isolation source: Tildeniella torsiva UHER 1998/13D and co-occurring heterotrophs from... | place: Slovakia: Slovak Paradise National Park, Hrabusice, Kosice Region | collected 2000-01-01 | reverse complement strand
ATTACCAACAGCAGTACATATTGGACAACATGTTGGTTACGATGCAGAAAGAATGCAAAAGATACTAGCACGATTTGTCGATGCAAAAGGAAGTCATTTTAGTATATTTGGAACTGGAAGAGAGTTACAAGAAGAAGATAATTTACTAAAGATGATGGCTATGAAATTCGTTGCTGCTGGTTTTGAACATATTTCAATTGCACGTGGAGGGTTCGCGGAATGTATCAAGTATATTTCAAATAATGAAATTGAGTTTGTAAGGGATATTGATCCAAGACAGCAACAACAAATGCATCAAGAAGTCAAAGCAACAGAAAAAATAGCAGAAACAGTTAATAGTTTGTGGAATTGGGGAAAGAAGGGTATATTCGATTTTGGTTATTTAACACAATAGTTGCGGAAGAGTACATTAACGAAGCAGAAAAGAAAGTCGCAACCATACAACAATTGCGTGAAGAAATGGCGAATCAGTCAGATGCACCAAAATACACTCTAGATGATGATTCCGATGAAGAGATTGAAACAAGTGCACGCATCGCAGAAGTGAAAATTGTCAAGATTGAAGAGTTACGAAATATTTGTAAAATTTATTCTGCAAAATTGGAAACAACGACAGGACCAGTACCAAGATTTATAGCAGTTGGAGCGAACATGATTTTATGTTTGAAATCACATCCTACTTGTACGTGTTTTTTATGTTCTAACAAACTAGTATTAGGGTATGCTGTTATATTATGGCAACGTACATTGCGTCAATTAGTACGATTGGCATACCACCGTGATAATCAAAACTTGTTGACGTTTGTGATCAAAGGATATCCTAATACATTGAGTTATGAGCCGGGTACTGCATTATTGACAGCACCAACATTCGAAGAAAAGTATTTAATGGAGGATGCCAAAGAATGTATAAAAGTCATACAAGAAGAAAATCAGAAACTTCGAAAAAAGTAAAACGTTTTGTTGATTGAATATAAACTTATTCCTTTTGCTGACTATTTCTCAAAAGCACAGCCATAGATCTAATTTTTAATACTCCCTGTAACCATTCAACTAGAATGGCAGTTGGTAATGATCCCTTCTTCAAACAAGTGTCGTAATCCAACTCTTTTATCTCTTCTTGTGCGATCTTGAACGCTTTATTGGAGTGAGATCTGTCTGTAGGATCAAATTGCCCAACTTTCCTCAAGAATCCATCTTTTAGCGACTTTTTACAAGTTCCCCACTTTTGCAACTCATCTGCGTCATATCCCAGAACAATCAAAGACGCTCTGAGTACACTAAACACAACAGGTGGTGGAGTTGCATATGCTTGTAACTCTGAAATGTTCTTATTTGTAATGTTGGCCACTTTAGCTCGAATGTCAGTGATGATATCTTTCATCTCACCGAGTACTTTTTTACCTTCGTCATCGAGCTGTAGATCTGATTCGATATTCAACGTAACTTGCTCAGATGGTGCTATAGGTTCTTGCTCTGGCTCGGACTCTTCTACGACAGGTTCTGGTTCAATTGGTGCTGAGGCTTCTTCTTTGGGTGTTTCTTGTACAACAGATGTCACTGCTTCTGGTTCAACTAGCAACGGTGAAGGCTGCTCTTCAAGTTCAATCGTAGTTGGCTCGATTACAACTTCAGGATGCGGAGGATAAATGACCAACTCTGAAATATCTTGTAGTGGAATCGAATTTTCTCCAAGTTTGACCGTTTTTTTGCTTCGTCTCTTTAATTGTACCACAAGCACTACTAGTACAGTAGAAATGACAGCTAAGCAGAGACATCCTATCAGTATGCCAATGACAGCACCTACTGCAGCACCTGCAGCATTACTAGTTCCGGAAAGTGGTTTTGGTGTCATTGTTGACATGCTTCCAGCAGTACCAACTCCTTGTTTACCATAGTACTTGATATTAAATGCTACATTCTTTTGCAGCAGAGCACGTGATGCAGACGCTGCAAGAGCAACACACATGTAACATGGTTGCGTTGTCAACGCATCGATCATGTTACTATCATCAATGTACGCTTCTAGCGTATTTCCAACTACATTGTTGTGCTAGAAATGTTAAACATGTTCGGAGATCATACCTTGTCGACTATTTGTGAGACTACATAAGTTCCAAATGAATCTACGTGAATGAGAATCAAGTAGATTGTATTTGTCGCTAGTGTCACTGGTGTTGATGATTTAGCGCCAGCTGCATCTAGCTCAAACACGTAACCACTACTTGATGAGCGTACACTAGAAGAGAGTGCGAATGATCCACTAGGATGACTAATCCACACTTCTGCAGCAGTTCCGCTTGGCAATGACGACGGTAGCGAGAACGCAATAAACGTTTGTACTCCTGCTACAATGATACTTGGATTTAGACATATACTCTGTTTGGCAACTTGCGTTGATCCAAAACTTGATGATAGTTGTAGTTCTGAACTAGTCATCTGATAGTTGACTGTACCACTTGTTCCTGGAACAGAATTTGCCGAGTCAACGTTGATCGCACTGGTGTTTGTTGTAGTATCAAATACAACATATGTTGAAGATGACACTTGCATGTCGATTTCACATTCTTTTCCGATTGCGTTTGTGTTACATTGGCATTCACCAGTTGTTGAACAAACACCCTTGTTTGAACATACGTTGGGATCATTTGCACTAGTACCAAAGCACGTTACAGGAGCAACTGTAGTGGTTGGTGCATGTGTTGAGGTTGTAGGCGTTAATGTGGTTGTAGTAGAAGCTACTGTCGTTGTAGGCGATTGTGTGGTTGTCGAAGGAGTAGGAGTAATAGTCGGTGTTGGAGTTGTAGGCGGCAATGTAGTTGTAGGAGCATTTGTTGTTGAAGGAGTTGGACTGTTTGTAGTTGTTGTAGGGGCAGTTGTTGTACTTGGCGTTGGAGTGGCTGTGGTCGTGGTTGGTGCATCAGTTGTTGGTGTGTCTGTTGTGGTGGGAGTTGGTGTAGCAGTTGATGTAGTAGGAGTAGCTGTTGTTGTCGGTGACAGTGTTGGTGTAGGTGTTGCAGTTGTTGTACTTGGCGTTGGAGTAACTGTGGTCGTGGTTGGCGCATCAGTTGTTGGTGTGTCTGTTGTAGTGGGTGTTGGTGTAGCAGTTGATGTAGTAGGAATAACTGTTGTTGTTGGTGTAGGCGTTGCAGTTGTTGTACCAGCAGTTGTTGTTGGAGGAGTTAGGCCATTTGTTAATATAGTGTACATGTACAGGTCCGTGCTGCCTCTAAACGCATTAATATTATAAAATTGTTTCATCCAAGTTAGACTATCATGAGGTACTGAATCTGCGCTGCCTTGAGCTAGTCCAGCATTATCATTCCTACCACATCCCTATAAATTAGTAAAGACATATTATCATACGTAAACTAGACCGGCTTCAGTAAGTAAAAATGTAGTACCACTCATTGCAGCGATTTGTGTTACTTTGGCTCCACCTAGTGATGCAACATTTAATGCTACAGGTTCTTTTTGAGAAGGTCTGAAACCTGTAAGTGCACCTTTGGATCCATCACCACATCCATAGGGAACACCATCAGTGTCTAGTAGTAATGTATGAAAGAAGCCAACTGAAATAGCTGCTATCTGTTTTCCTAATAGAGCTCCACTAGTAGTGACCGCTGTAGGTCTCGGATACGCTGTTGATGCAGTTTGAACAGCGTAGCCCAGTGTCATGTAACTATCTCGAGTTAGTAAAAGTAATTTGACTTACAAAGATAATCCCCATGAAAAAGCTGCTTTTGTATTGGTGATCAAGTAACAATAATCATAACAACAAGAGATGGTATCAATTATTGCACCTCCCAAATTGCTAGTATCCATCAGAGCAGGCGTTTGGTCATACATAAGTTGTTGATACGTTTTTCCTCGACCCAAGATACTATTTCTGTTTCCTCCAACCTACTGTGTTACGACAACAAAGAACTTACACTATAGACTTGACCGTTGTTCATGAACAAGAATGTGCCTGGTCCACCGTTATAGTACCTGACATTTACGGTGCCAAGGCCACTTTGCCAGCTATAATCCATTGCTGTGGGATATGTAGTTGGATCGTTTGATACAGTTCGAAGATTGAGTTGAGCAACACTACATTGTTAGTAATGACGACTTTGTTACTTGTTAAGTCCCCAAGAATATCCTAAACTCCATCCAGAAGACGCCCATGCTACACAATGAAGTTGTGAACAATAAACCCTTTGGAATCTTTCTTCGTGGGGAATTCTAGTTGGTACATCAACCACTGCTGCTAGGTTAGAATATCCTAAACCTAGAAGACCGTAATTGTTGGTGCCTTGTGTGAGGAGAGCGCCATCACTGCATAGAATCACAATACTATTCATTGTTTCTGCAAAATCTATTACATCGCATCCTTTTGTATTTAGTACCACTGGTGTACTCTTGTAATCACCCATAGCCACTCCAGGAATTTTTCCATTTTCACCTTTGCCCCATAAATATGCCTTGGTGTTGGGTACACCATCGTCAACAATAGCAAAGAAGGTAGAGCTAGTCATACCTCCGGCAATCTTGATAACATTATTTAACCCTACAACCTGTCCAAAAACATTTCCATTCACTGTAGTTCCATCTCCTCGTTGACCATACGTGTTTACTCCTCCTACCCACACTTTTCCAGATGCTGTAAGAAGCGCTGTATTATCCATAGTTGCTTTGACTTGAACTACTTTATCTCCATTCAATGGAAGTATATTTAAAAGAGACAATGTCGCCAACGAGCTGTACCCAATTCCTGGTAACATTTTGTTCCTATCTGTTAGTGCAAGGTCAAATTACGTACGCGTTTCTACCGCATCCATAGACAGCACCAGTACTAGTTAATACTAATGTATGTGAGTATCCTGCAGACACATCATCAATGGTAGCGCTGCCAATTGCGGTAGTATCAACCGGTGTCAATTTGTTCACTTCAGTTGTTACTACTCCTGTTCCACATTGACCATAACTATAGAGTTAAAAACAATAAACTCGCTTACTTGCACCAACCTAGTCCGTACAACACATTGTCTTGTGTAAGTACCATGACATGAGCATTACCACCGTAGATCGTTTTTGCTTTTCTGTTGTTCATATGTGACCACAACATTGGCGTAGGAACGAGCGACTCTGCTAGAGTAGAGGATGGTATTCCGACTCCCAATAGACCAACATCATTCCCGCCACCCTGTTATATATAAGTCTAGAAGACTAAAAACATACACTGTTAATGGTTCCATCTCCTCTCAAGTAGTAAGTAGTTCGCGCTGTCATTCCATAGCTAAATACAAAATTTGTTCCTTGCCATGAGTAATCTATACCAATTGGATAATATCGTGTGGCTTTGCTTCCGCTTCCAAGATTTCCAAAGATGTTTAGTCCCCACTGATTGTTAATATTTTTATATATTCTCTTACCGTGTAAGCAATTTGGTAGTTGTTACTCGCACGAGCGAGACAATTGGTAGGACCACACATGACTCCGTTAAATAACGCTCCGTCAACAACTTTTACAGGACTAAAGTACTTGTTGATGATATAAGCATTTGAATCTATTCCAAGGTATCCATATCCAAGGTTTGTACCTTGTGTCATCATTGTACCGTCTTTACATACAATAACAGCGGTGTAATCAGTTACTGCTATGTCAATGGGTTCGCATGTACCAATGACTTGACGATATATTGATGGATAGTAGGTTAGAGACGCCCAAACAGGACCTTGGGGACCTTGATTGAAATTTCTTTTATGTTAAAGCATAAAAAAACTTACACGTTGTTTCCCCATGAGTAAACGCTTGTACGAGCGAATGCTGTAGAAACAGTGAGTGCTACAGCAATCAGTACTGTGTTCATTTCAAAAATAAAGAGTGGCCAAAATGTGCTTTAACACAAACAATTTTAAGAAATATTAACAAGTTGGCAAAAAAAACCATATAATAAAAACACTTCAAATTTTTACTTGTATGCACCTATTCAACATAAGCTACTGCTCCATCAAAGCTAGTTCATGCTTAATACAACATTTACATGCAATATTCCATTGATCATAAAATTGTGTCCTACATGCAGGTAAATTACAGGTCCATTCTCCACATCCCTCACACCCCACCCACAGCTATCAAAACAAAAATATCTTTCACAATTTATACATTCAAACATGCATCTTTCACAAAGAACTATATAGTATAAAAAGCAGCTATGCAGCTGGCTTTCCAAACATACAGTATTATAGCTATTATATATACTAGTTACAGGTGAGTTAAATGAGAGACTTTAACTCTGCATGGTTTATGTATTACAATGTCTTTACACGTCTTAGCGTGTCTGATTTTGTCTGATCTAATCTCTTTTCCATTAAATCACTTCTAGATGTGCTACTGCTATAGACCTTGTTTTGCATATATTGTTGTGTTAATTCTTATGGTATGAACATATGCCTAATAGCTCTACACATAGCACCATAGTAGAAGTAAGGGCTGCTACTTGTATTGACTTACCTTCTTGTACCAGTATTCATAACAAGTAGTACACATTTGATTTAACTTCTTCTTTGGTGGTGTTAGATAGCATAGTAGCTATTGCCATGTAGTACGCAGTGTATAGTATTTTTAAGTAGTTTGTGAGCCATGTACTACACATTACTGCTGAGATACATTGTTTACCATTATTGTAATATATATTACGTATTTCATAAAAATATATAGCTATACATGTTTGATATGGTTTGTATTAATTGTTTATTTAATAAGAAAAATTATTTGCCACAAATTGTCTGACATTGGCTCTAGGTTGACTATTTCTTAAAATTGTTTATGTTTTTGGTATTATATTGGAGATCTTAAAAGGTTGACTACTATAACAACAAGACAAAATGCTAACTAAATCAATACAATCTTGCAGGTGTGCACTTGTATTCTCTGTAAAAAATATATTTGGAATATAAAAGCGCTGTTGTGTTTGCATAACCATGAAGAAACATAATCATTCCTCGTGTCACTACTAAGCCAGTCGTTTTTACGTTCGTACCATACAACCCAACAGACACAACTTGTAAGACTTGTACAACTCGCAAAACACAAAGAAAACATGTACCACCAATGGTAAATAGTACGAACATACCAACAATGTTTGAACAACAATACATTGACGAAGTTAAGCGAATGGAGGTAGCCAAAATCGATGCACTACGTACCACACTCGATGTATTGCAAGAAGTATACCCAACACCAGAGCGTTTTCATTTTGCTGAATGGCGTCTTGAAGAGTTTTTGCGCTACACAGAATTTATTTTACATCGTCGGCTACAACCAGGATGGGCGAAGGTAGGCAAACACTTGTTCTTAGGACAGGTTCCGTTTACTATCTTTGACCATTGGTTTTATGTAATCTGTAATGCAACATGAACCAAACGAATAACCAAAACAAACATTGACGGTTTAAATTATCCAACGCGTAGATTTTATTATTGATGGATAATTGGAAAACTACCACGATTAAACACAACAGCTGTTTGGTATCGTCGCGATCATGGAAATGGAAACGGTCACTACGCAACAAATGTAGTAAGCTATTACACACAAGTGTCTTTTGCTATAGAAGAGAACACAGGTCGTGTGTACTGCAACTACACGCAAGCAACAGTAGCAAGTATAGGAGATGTACATGCGCGTAATAAAGTTTATTCTTGTTCAAATGGCCAATCTTCATCTTTCCATCCTGTTGCAAATGCTGCAGCGTCTGTAAAAAATACTGCAACATAGCGTTCGCCTGTGTAATCATCACTACCATGCAATATGTTGTGGTCTAACATGAAGAGTACATCTTCAGGTTCTACACCAAAACACGTATAGTATGAGTATAGTAACACATCTGCACCAGTGTAGTTTCTAAAAGGTAGCAGTATACTATGAGCAAACGAGGGATTTCCAATATCACGATGCTGTTAAAATAGTAACTTGATCACCTGTGAGAACTTGTTTCATAAATTCACATTCAACACTAAGTGTTAACCCAACTAGCTGCGTTGATATAGTTCTATAATCCCAATCATTTTGCTTGTGTTGCAACATGTGTGCTCGTTGTGTCATGTCTTGTTTGTTTTTCTTTGATATTGAGGTTGACATTGGAATAACTGTCTTCTTTTCAAATTGTTCTCCCCAATCTTGCTGCATCCGTACTAAATCATTGTCAGTTTTCCAGAGAACCAATTAATGTTTTTTAAATTGGCGTCATTCGTAAAAAGTTCATGAAACGTTAGCTGTCCATACTTGTCCTGTTCAGGCTCCATTAATGTTGGTTGTTATATGATGGCGGCTGCTTTTTTAACGCCTTGTAGTGTGCCTTCTGCGTGGCACTTGTTGCATAACGTTTTGTACTTTAAATTTTTATACCCCCAAAAGCTTTTATTATGTGCTTTCTTTTGTTTGTACAGTACAAAAAGTTGGTTTTCTGTACGCGAAGTGATGTTATGAACAACACTCTTTAACTTTGTAGTACCACATACACGACACCAACTCATTATTAAAAAAGTTTACAATTTATAATACTTTATTAGATTTATTAGTTTAATTTAATAGTTTTATAATTAAAAATTATTTTACTTATTTTATATATTTTTATAAAATATTTTACATTGTTTATTATTTATTTTTAAATTTAAACTAGTATAAAATTTTTATAAAATTCTTTTTAAGTTAAATATTTTATTTAAATTATTTTAAAGCATATGTCCATCTTGAAATTTATAAAAGAAGAAATTGAAGAGAACAATTCAATTGTTATTCAAATTAAAGATGAAATTCAAAATATAAAATGTAAACAAAATCAAATTATTGAAGAACCAAAAAAGAAAAAAAGAAAGCGATTGCAAAATTTAAAACATCCATTAATACAAGCAGGAATTTTTCAACACAAAATGATACAAAATGCAAGTGCAACTATTTTGCACATATTAGAGCTAAGAAAAGCATCATTTACTAAACAAGAAAAACTAAAACAAAGAAGCAATATTCATTTAAAAAGACCAGACAATTTTAGTATTTCAATTTTACACAACTTTGGTTTAACTATGAGTATCAAAAAAGAAACCAAAAATGATACTACTACACACAAAACTATTGAAGATAATATGTCGTCTTATGATATTCAAGGACTGAAGTGGGTGATTAATATTCTAAATTTTCAAGAAAATTTTACAAAAAGTCAACTATTAGCAACTTCTAAAACAAGACAAGTAAAAGAGCCTGTTAAAAGAAAGTTAACAATGAAAGACAAACCTGAAATTGTAGTAGCTAATGGATGCAAGATTATAAATGGGGTTGAATTTCAAACTAGTTGAAATCGAAATCAAATTGTTAATTCAACTATGCAGTTGATAGTAGATTTGTATTTGTATATTGGTCAAAACTTATTGATTATTTAGATACTTGTTCTTGTGAAGAATAAAGCTGTGATTAAATTCATATTAGAGAGTTTAATTAAGCTAAATCGAGTTTTCTATCACTGGATTTGAAAGGTACTAGCAAAGCATGTTAAAACCTATGTCCCAGACTGAGAAGAGTGGTATGGAAAAATATTATATTGGAAAGATCAACTGTTAATGTCTGACCTGAAGTACTTTCACTTTGTTCATCACTTAGGACTTTTTGGATACCTAGCTCCCTGAACTGCCCTCATTGCATTTCGTAAAAAGATTACTGAGAAGTGTACACGTATTTTTGGAGTTCAATGTGTTGGAGATTATGCATACATAGTTAATAAAGTACCAGTAATCTAGTATTTGAAGTGACTTGGTAGATTAGCGGAAGATGCGTATACAATTGTCAAAATATCCTTTGATGGGGCAAGTAAGGGATTTACACATGCAGCTATAGGACTTGTAAACAGTGAACTACCTACCCAAAGTCGTGATGCTATCATTCCAATCATGCTCTACCGTGGAGGTGAAACAATTGAGCTATTAACACAATACCTGCAACCAGCTCTAACAAAACTTATGGAACTGCCAGAGAGGCTATATCAACTTGTGCTAGTATGTGACTTGAAAGCACTAGCTCTCATTAGTGACCTCTATGAAGGGCACTTCTTTTGTTTGTTTTGTAAGTGTCACAAAAATGAAAGACATGAGTTCAAAGAAGCTGGACAGAAGTGGGAAGAACGTACTTTGAAGTTTCCATGGGGGTTGAAGTTTATTGTCCAAGTATGTGTTTTACATTTGAAAATGCGCTTTGTTGAGTGCTTTTTACGATTGTACTTGAAAACATTGTTGGTAGATGTGGAAAAAGACATCAAAGTACAACAATTAACAGAATGTATTCGCATGTTTACCAGTTGTACAACGTTTAACTTTTGAACAAAAGCACATGAAGCAGAAGAAAATGACGAAGACCAAACTGATATTGAAACACCATACATGAATGGAAAACAAGTTGATGCGCTTTTATGTAATCATAAATTAATATTTAGTGGTCATTTTATGGAAATACAAACGTTGCTGTGGAATTATATGCATGTTATAATTTTCTGTTTTGTTTGTGCACCATCATACATTGTTAGCAAGATAGATGGATTTGAAATACCCACATACCACAAGATTTTGATCGCGTTCAGTCGTATAATATGTATGCTCTACCCGACGGCAAAATTTGCATACTATGTTCACATTGTTATTGAACACTCTGCAGATTTGATTTTGCAGTGCGGGTCTCTTTTACTTTATAGCAATGAGGCTGTAGAAAATTTACATTGTTTGATAAAGCAACAAAAGCAACGAGGAACATCAGACGGTGGAAAGAAATCAGCAAACAATTTCGTGGTACAGGTTATTGCATATGTGTTATGTCGCATCTATCTCATGCTAACATACCAAATTACATGGGAAAAGGATGGGAATGTAGCAACTTGAAACAAACAAAAGAAAGAGGAGGCTAACCTGAACAAATTACAACGGTATTTGTCACAAGTTATTAACTCTGACTTTGATTGGCTTTCTAGTGGTGAATTTAACGACGATTTCAAAGTGAAATTTATTAATCGCTACAAGATGGAAATACCTGAAGAGCAAGCAGCGCCTGCGGACGTGAACCAGGAAGAGCCCTCTCTTATGTCAGTGGTGCATGCAAATTAAACAGCTTTAGATCTTTCTTGTAATGTGGTAAAACGTAAATAGCTAGATTGTCCGGCTCATCCACACCGTTTTGTCATTTGGACGGTTCAGCAAGCGCCTACACAAAGAGTCTCTAAAGATTGTATTGAAGCGCAAGATCCGATACTACTTATTTGTTTGGTTATGATGCTCCAGAGTTTTCCTATACTCACGTTATCCACTAGATTCTCACAAAGCTGTTTTTAGATAGTAGGATTATGCTGCAAAAATGCTCTCATGTATTTCCAATCACATATTACCGTTCATGACTGTGTGTACTATAGTTGCACCTTGCAACTGTGGCATTTCGAGGCATTTTACTCGCATCACGCCATCTGTACTTCTTCTAGTGACATATATTTGCCCGTCTGCTGTTAAAAATTCATCACACGCACTTGAAATTTGTATGACACTCTTATTTTCGAGACCTGTTATTTGCTGTATACCTCTGCTTTCGGTAACATAGTATGCTCCCTTACCTAAAAGTTAGTTTAATTGAATACGTACTAGTTCCTATGAAAAATCTAGCGCTGTCCATTTCAACGCACTGGATTTGAGTTGTGTAGTCTATGTCAGTGTTTTGCATTAAATCAAACACGAAAAATCTACTACTTGGTAAGTATTTGATTTTACACTTTTCGAATGGAGTTTCTTGCGAGTCAAATGGACGACATATTAATAGTTGGAGGTGATGTGCGTTAAAAGAACGAACTTTAGTTGCAGTAACGATGAGAGAAGGTGGTACGTCTTCGGTGACTTGGTGAGTGACGTTTGAACCCATAAAATTACAAAGCACTTCAAAGTCCTGTAATAATCTGCGGCTATAGGTAACATCGATATCTGACAAAATTGTTTACACTAATGTTACATGTCTTTAGCTACCAAGACCTCTACATCATCGTCAATTACGCTGTACTCATTTATCAGTGGATGAATTGCATTTCCACCTTTTGGTTTCGCAGTTTCGAAATGGATTCCATCTCCTATAATCGACTTTGTGGTTGGTACAAACCAGTAAAGCGGATTCTCTCCAAATACAGATCTCCAATTTCGTCTGATGCCAATATTGTACGGATTACCAGCCTAACAAGTTAGAGGTTAATACTACCATACGTGATGCTTTTCGAATTTCCATGATGATTCTAAGAATTCGATCGTGGATTGTCCACTAAGAACTAAAAATGTATGGTACAGCCCAAACGCCAACATGCCAACACCAAACACAATATTCAAAATAAAATTGATCATCAAGTTGACGTCGCTTACTGGAAATCCTCGTTTTTCACCCTATTTGTAAGTCGTGTATAAATGTATTCATACTTCTGTGAAACAAAGAATAAACTCTTGCATTCCGGTGGCCATTAAGGCTGCCTCGCTAACTACAAGATACACAATAAATAGGAAAAAATATTTGTAGTTTCTGTATCCAATACAAGTGTTGAACCAAACGCAATGATGATCCATTTTGAGTACACACTGATTGCACTTGCTGCAGTGATGAACGCGGTCAGGTTTTCGCACTCTACAGTATTTGCAGGTTCTTACCGCTCCTTGACTCTTTAATTCGATTGTGCTACGCCTTCGCATTGTTGATTCGCGTTGGGAAAGCTCGCTTGATTCACTATTTTGTGTGATTCTCCACGTATCTGGTACTGAACCGGGATGAATTGCGATGCATTTGTAATATGTGTATGAAACGAGAGCGGTCATAAATGTTGCCGCAGAGATCCAAAATGTACTGTAGAGTAAATTGCCTTGACGCAATTCAGGCATCATAAAGTGATATATGTATGAAACATAAGTCCATGGTATCAGCAGTACAACTATAACGACTACTGCCCAGTGACCAAGGTTTTTGTGGTGCATTTTTCTATTTTTAATTGTGTCCAGTTGGTCTCACGTTACAACCTAAAACTTATTTAAGATAGGCAAATACTTTAGTTTACTACACAACATCCTTCAGATTTGGCGTTGTCTGGATTAACATTTTTAACAGATATTTCTTTTCCATCTTCTAGCTGTTGCAGGATACTTGGCTCCTTGGCGATAAGATCAGTAATAACACTTGAAAGTTTTGTGTAAGCTTCTAATACACCATGGTTTGTTTTCGCGCTAGTCTCAATCACATGAGCGATATCATAACTGTCTGCAAATTTTAATACTTGCTCCAACGTAAATTCACGCATGTCAATTGGCAAATCTACTTTGTTAATGACGATGACGACGCTCATGTATTTAGAATTGCTATCTTTGACGCGCATAATTTGTTCTACAAAGCTAACCATATTTTCAAAACTCGTCCTATCTACATACGAACATACCACCATGAATCCATCTGAAATGCGAACGTACTGATCGCGCAGTGCACTATATTCTTCTGGCCCCGCTGTATCTATTATCTCTAGCTCATACCTTCTATTTTTCAACCAAACTTTCTTGCGATAAATATCTTCACTAAGAATTATTAAACGTTTCTTTAAATACATACAATGTTGGGTCGTATTCCTCAGTAAACCGATCAATGCAAAGGCTTGAAACTAAACTTGATTTTCCAACACATCCATCTCCGAGCATCGTGATCTTGAGGATGGGTCCCTTACTGTACATGATGAATTGACCATATTTGTGCGAATAGTCTTTTTTCAATAGTTGTGTACATGCAAAGCGATGATTCTTTGTTAACTTGTGGTTTGGATTTTCCAAACACCACAATATCTCCCAATACGAATCTGCTATCTGTTTAAAGCGCTTAGACACTCGCTCAAGCATAAGTAACATTTTGAAATCTACAATGTAGCCTATTAAGTGGTGCCAAATCTCAAGTGGTAGCAGTTCTGCATCTTGTTCTGCATGTCTTCTGTCATTGTTTACAAAGAATATTAAGATCATAATTTTAACAAAGCGTACATGCTGAGCACTGATGAATTTTCTGTCGTTCTCAAGTTCTTAACAGTGGGAGAAACGATAATGCTCGCACTGACGTGCCAAGAATGGTTCTCAATCGTTACGAAACTGATAAAAGAAAAACATTCTGTTTCGTTAGAAACGCCTTGGAGTATTTCAAATGCTTTACGATCGGAGAAAATCACGCTCAACCAACTACCAGTTTTAATAGAATACATCGCGATTAATGGATTGGATAAGATAACCAACTCGTTGACAATAGACGCTGAGTACGCCAAATTACACGCAAATCAGTTACATCAGATATTCTCTATCCCGCTATCAAACCATACCAATACCATATCGCTTCCCGCTGTCGAATTGTCAACAATGAAAGGGTGTACTGCAGAATTCAAACCAGTCAACGGGCATTTGCTCAAGAAACTACAAGTTAAATTTTTATCCGCTTCGCAGCACTCATTTTATCGCCTACTCGTACCACTCTTATATTTAGAGTCTCTAATCATTGGACACGTTGTGAGTGATGCACAGTTTTCTGATAAAGAAAACTACCTACCAAAAGTTTGGTACGAGAACTATTATGATGGATATAATATTATACAATCAAAAGAAGAAACAACTGTTGGCAGTCTATTGATTGATTCGCATCTAGAGTGGTCTACTGGTACAGTTTATGTACAGGAGAACGAAACGTTAGAATCTAATGACAGCATCGCTATCAGAAAGGATACATGTACGCTATTCCCAGTTTCTCTCGATACTTCCACTCTGCAAGGCTGTGAGACATTTACGCGAGCGACAAGTCAAGTCCAAACAGTACAAGCAGGTTCGTATATCATCTACGAAAATCCACTATCAGGTGCTCTTCCCATCATGCATCGATTAAAGACACTCCACTTGTATGACAATATTCATTTGGATATTCATTTACTATTATTACGAGTAACGCCAAACTTGGAAGAACTAAAATATGCAACAGTTGAGCTTGAAAATCGATTCTTAGAGGCGCTAGATACTCACAGCAAGAATTTGAAACGAATTGAAATACATGTACTTGGAGAAGTCGGTGACGAACAAGCGCAACTCCTACTAAGCGTATTGAAGAAGCGAAAAGTAACAGTTTTCGTGTTAATGTGTCATTGTATTGGACCAGAGTTGTATGATGAAATAGGTGAGTGGGGTAGCGAACTGAGGGTACTATATATTTCCTCTGTAGCAAGAGCCATCTCCATTCATACCAAGTATAACAATGTACTGGCTAAGATGAGATGTCTAATGATACGTGGTCTTTCCAATTCGAAAGAATCACAGATATACTATGATTTGATACGAGTAGCGCCCAATGTTACAGAACTTACTACTTGTTACATTGACCCTGACAGGTTTTTAGAGTATTACAACTTGAGAAGTCTTAACGTTCAAACTGTAGCTACTATTGATGGTCTATCGAGATTATTCAAAGCTTTGCAGTTCCAAAAGAATCTAGCAACGTTAAAAATGCCAAACGTCAAGAAATTTGAGCAAGAGTGGACGATGCCAAGCGTAAAGAATTATTTTGGACATTTTTCGCCGATTGAGACGCTGGCAAAGATGTTTCCCAGTTTGGAATCTATCTCTACACGTGATATTAGTTGTTTGCAAACTAGTTTTGATACATCGTTAGTGGTGAAGCTGCTACCGCATCTTAAGTCGTTTAGGTTGTATGATCACGAACACCCAAGAACATGGTTGGTAATTGGTGGTCAATTAAAAAAGATGTCAAGTCAAGACCATACAAAAGAAGAGTTTGAGCAACACTGGCTGTACAACCCATAAAATTGAGTTAAATCATCACCTATTTGGACACCAGAGTTGTCGCTCTCAAGAATATATGAAGAAGAGACTGGAATTGGTATGCGCCTCAGTTATTGTTGGTATATTTTACGTCGACGATTGTTTATAGTTAGTTAATAGTCACGAAACATTCCTCTGTCTCTACACTATTTGCTCTCGATACTGCATTTTTAGACAACGATTCAATGCACGAGACTGAAATAGGTGCCACTAACTCGTACCTTTGCCCTGGTTGTACATCAAAGAAGTCAATTGTTTGTTTGAAATGAACTGAATCGCCGGGAGCAAGAGAGACGTATGCGCCATTTGAAACACTTGGAGCAACACGCTCAGCCATAATTCCCTTGTAGGGAAGAGGCTGCCCAGTTGTACATTCGATGATTTGTATGTGACGTTTGCTCATAACACGTTCGAGGGGTGTAAAATACTTGCATATGTGTTTCGTAGTGTCACCATTATTTCTGAGATGGTAGGTGACCTCGAAGTTTGTTGCACTCGCGTTGTTGACCTCCCATCTGCCAACTAGCGACATCGTTGTAATAATTGTTTGCACAATTCAAGTTTGTCAAATAGCTAGACTTACTGCTGACTGTACGCTTTAGTCATGTTTTCTTTTTGTTTCTGTTTGTCTTCTCCTAGTAAACCCGCTACGGCCTAATACCCAAAATTTTGATTGATGACAGGCAAAGATTTTGATTAGAAAGATGCAGGTTGGAAGACTTGCGCTGGTCCTCTTATTAACACATGTTTTGTACTTCTCGTGTGCAAAGAAAATAAGCGAAACAAATGGAGTGCCTGTATTTGGTAAGTTGCTACTCGTATGCGCTTATATTTTAGTGATGATGCCTCTAAATCTAGTGAACAACCAAGGGTACCTAATAAACCCTGACAAATTACGAGGAGACTTGCAAAAACTCAAAAATGTAGGAACAGATGGT
>JAESGV010000539.1_pt1 | contig 16851 bp, 13 predicted proteins | sample 9269781 | NCBI WGS metagenome assembly JAESGV01 (sample SAMN15741586, study PRJNA653496) | algae metagenome | isolation source: Tildeniella torsiva UHER 1998/13D and co-occurring heterotrophs from... | place: Slovakia: Slovak Paradise National Park, Hrabusice, Kosice Region | collected 2000-01-01 | reverse complement strand
TGTTCCACTATTATACCCTGTCGCATAAACCTTGTTTTCTTCAGTAATAAACATGGTATGTTGCGCACTAGAAGAAGTAAAGATAGATTTAACACGTATATTTTCAAAAGAATTCAAGTACGATGGAGCAACAATCTCTTCTCTTCCTAAAAGTGTCGTAACTGTTCCCCACATTACAACACGATTTGATTCTGTTAATGCTACGGTGTGGTACCCACCAGCTACAACATCAATAAATCTTTCGGAAAATGGAACAAGAGTAGGATCTTTTAAATGTTCATGATTATGTGGTGGAATTCCGCATCTTCCAGTAGAGTTGTGGCCCTATTTGTTGTTAGAAAATACAATTACATTACCCATGCGTATAGACCTTGTTCTGTTAGTAAAAGAGCGTGGTATTTTCCCAACGTAAATTTGATTCGATTTCTAATATTTGAAAATTGTGGTATGAGTTTTGGTGTGAGAATATTCGATCCATCGGAACAACATTGTCGGAATCCGGTGGAACCCCACATGTACACATCACCGTTGGCTATTTGTGTTATTCATAGAACTGGAAATACCTGTTTCACAAAGTGCGTAATTGTATCCACATTCGACTGTGTTTACTCTTTCGAGTCCTTGTACGCGATTGATATAATCTGGTTTGTTTGATCCTATTCCAAGCTTTTATGTGAGTTTATGAAGTAGACATACACCACCGCAACTACTTTCGCCATGAGAATAGAGTACACCTTCGTCGGATAATATCAAATAAAATTGGTCACCAACTAACTTTTTGACAACCAGATTTCTCCACGAGTTATCGTTCCCAGTATTTCCCACTAAACTGTTTGCATTTATCGAGTACAAACGCGTTCCAACAATTCCTGTTTGTGTTTGAATTTGTGTAGCGTTATATTTCTTTTTACTTGCAACGATGTTGTACGATAGACGTTCGAACTTTGTGTTGCGCGTCAGTTTCGTTATTTTGTTTTGTATTGCTTCGTTGTCACGAGGTTTAGAGTTACTAACGAACATGTTGGCAGACTCTGCACGGTTGACATCGTTCCCCATTGCTTGCACGAAAGAAACCCTTACAAAAGCTAAACACTCTCGCAACCACCGTTGATTCGTGTTTTGCGAGCAGTATAAGATTGCTTTGGGACTTCATTTCTAGTTCACATCTGAAATTTTGAAATTAGATCTTTACGTCCATTTCTTTTGACAAAATTATTTCGTTTTACTGAGAGTAAATTATTTGTACTGACTAGGACATGTAAACCGTTCTGACATCAATTAAACGTGGTTGTAATTCAATAATCACCATTTCTTCAATTTCTCTTGTTCCTATTCCACTGATAAATTTCCCATTGCCGAAATTGCAGGGTAAATAGTTGTTTGTGGTGGTATGGCCACTTCTCCACGAACGTCTCCATTTACCGAAAACTTTAGTGTCGATGATTCATAATCCAATACGACTGTCATAACAGAAGCAACATCAACAGCAGTCCTACTAACAGTAAGATACTTTCCATTCACTAATACGCAACTATTTGCAGTTAAACCCCACGATAACGCTATATCACCAGATCCACCGATGAATACTCCTGCTTTTCCCTTTAACGTTTCTCGGTATCTATTATCTGTTGTCGCTCCAACACAGAATTTAATTCCATTACTAAACTCTTGTGAATACTGTAAAATTTTAACGCTAAAGATGTTCTTTCTTGGCGAAAATGGTTCATAACTCGCGTATGTTTTCCACACAGTTTTTATTTTGCCTGTAGTCTTGACAAATTGTGTGGTTTCGAATGGAAAGTATCCTATTCTGATAAAAACTGTTCGTAGTTTTTGTGAGAGAAGCGAATAGCAGTCAATCGACTGTGAATCACCGTTAAGAAGTATATCTACGTCTCCCTGTGAAGCGAGTGAACCAACTTTCGGTGTTTTTGTCTTCTTGTACGGCGGTTCTTCAGTCGAGTAAAATTCAAGAGGTCTTTTGCGTTGCATTGAAAGTTGGGTGGCCAACAAGCGTAAACTAAGTTGTCAGCGTTTTATGATAGACACGTCTCGGATTATTGCGCAGCAAATAGTTTCTGATCTAGCACAAGATGATTTGGGACTGGTGGCAATTTCGAATGCGTTGGTGCCATGTGTAAGAACACAATTAGCAGAGTATGCAACACAACGATTCCAACAAGTACCCGATGCGAAAATCGAAGTAGTTGGAAGTAATAATGTACAGCAACGAGTGTCATCAATTTCGATGTTCGAGAATGATAATCCAATAACAAAACTAAGAACAGAAGTAAATACGCTATTAAACAAAGAACTAGGACATTTATTCGCTACGCCTCTTGACCTAAACGTTCAAGAATTAGTACGATACAACACAGGATCTATCGGTATCACCCCGCATATTGACCCGATCAAAAGCATTAACCTTGTAGTTATTGTTGTACTACAAGGCAAGGGCTGTTTGTGCCGGTGTAAGAATCGGGAAGGTGATGATCCAGTAGAAATCCCAAGTGAACATGGAAATATCATTCTTCTGAGAGCAGAAGGGTTCTCGTTGCACAATAATCGTCCATTTCACTACATTAACAACATTGAACAAGAACGATACGTAATAGTTTTTCGACAATATCGCGAGAATGAAAGCCCAAACTGGTTTAGTGAGATAAGTCCAGTGCGGAACTACTAAAAGCGCTTTTAAGCAGAAAGATGCAGCAAGAAGATTGTTTTTAAAAAAATTTTATGGCTACAAGTTCTTTCATTTAGAAAGTTCTGGCGAGATGACGTTCTCCTGGCTTGCCGTAGTAGACAACTTGGATGGTTTCTCCTGGTGCGCAGATTTGGTGGTAGTCTTGCAACATGGAGTCGTTCCAGTTTTGTGCGTGTTCAACTGGCCAGAGAACCAAACCATTGCCGTCCCATGCCCAGTGGTTTACACCGTAGGCGATGATCTCGCGTCTCAATCTGTAGTTTCTGATGAGAACAGGGCCGATGGAACCAGCTTGGTCAGCGTTGGTTTGTTGGACTTGCATGGAAATACGTGGGTGATCGTGGATGATACCGTTGTATTGTGGGCCTTGAGTGACGGTGTAGGTACGCTCTTGTGGGTGTGAGGTGATGTTAGTCCAGGTCATTGCTACTGTTCTGTTTTTCAGAAATTGATTTGCAAGGATTACGTGGCCCCTATTTATCTGAGTGGTCCCTTGTCAACGTCAAAGGATTTCAAATTAGATCTGTGACCGTTCATGACAGGAAAGTGCGTTATTGGCCCTTGCGTTGTAAGCTAGCGTCGTCAGTAACAGGTTAAAAGGTTACACAGAAGATGTCTTCCTTGTAGAAGGTCGTTAATCGGTTACAGGCCTAAGTTTTAAATGTGTGCGATGCTTAGTTTCTTCGAATTGATGCGAACACGTTGCTGAACACCTTTTGGCTCTTTTTTAGTTTACGTATTAACGCAATTGGAAACAATTCGCGTTGATTTCATTCGTAACGTTTTAGCTGTGCGAAAATTGAGCGAAAATCGGGTGGCTGCCGTTTAATAGACAAGATTCTCTAGACGTATTGGTATGCTATTTAACATGCTGGAACAAGTGTGAGAACAACTGGTTGTTAGTACTTCTATCATAAAAGAAATCTTGATATCTAACATATAAATTTCTTGCTACAATGCTACACCTGATGTTCAAGCACTATATCTGTTAGCGAAGCAATTTCATGAATCAATCCAAAAATTGCGTCAAGAGTTATAGCGACAAGACAACTGCTTCTGTGAAACCTTACGGAGTTCTGCAAATATTCAAGCGTTCATAAAACGGTTTTGACGTTCAGTTTACTCTTGGTTCAACTTGTAGTAATGGCCAACGGTATAAATCAACATAAAAAAGATACACTGAAGATTTTCGCGATGCTGCGCAGCTCTAATACGTGCGAACATTCGTCCTACCAATATTAGTCGGTACTACAAACAGTTTGTGAGTACTTTGGATAGTCGTAGAGGATGAACTACCGGCAGCATGGTATCTGACGGTGATTTAGAATTCATTTAACAGTGAAAAGGGCTCAAGTTACAAACAATAGAGATGACCAAAAATCGTATCAAAACGTTGCTGTACAACCAAACAAGTTACAGGCATAACATATTCTGCTAAGAATCAAACACTATCGTTCCAAAGTATCGAATGACAAAATACGTCTGTATTTATACAAGCGTACTCATTTAGGAGGTAACGCGAAGACTCAAAAAGAATGTACATGTACAATCACGTTCAGGTCGAGCCACGCTATGTATGGCCTTATCGTTTGCATCATTCGAGAGGTGCGAGTAATCAAAAAGATTACAGAAGGATTTACGATTCAAATCGCAGGTCTATTAGAATATAACAAGTGACATTTGATGCAACGAAACAATTTGAGCATTCGACTTACAGCGACTAACTACACTAACGAGCACTGATGCATTGACATGTTTATCAATGTTAAACATTGGAAGAATAAATCAAAATTCACTTCAGTGTTCCGCAAGGAGGATACAAGCTGGTCCATACATGGTGGGAAGAGCCTATAATTACGCACTCAACAACAACCTCGTATAGTCATACCTTTATGATCCCATTATACTCCAAATTATTGACATGTTGGATAGTTAATCTTGATATCAGAGAAGTGAAATTTCTACGCTAAGCTGTAAAGAAATGTTGTTCAAGTTCTTATTTTTATTGGTGCCATTGACAATACATATCTACTGCATTCCATCTGTTTGATTTGTTTTCCATTCTTCCATACTCGAATTGTTTTGTCATCACTGCCACTTACAATTGTATCTGAACTAATTTGAACAAGTGAATTAATACTATCAGTATGACCTGTTAATACTTGACACTCTCCAGTGTTCATGTTCCACAATCGTATTGTTTTATCTGAACTACAACTTGCTAATTGACCATCTGTTAATTCTATTACCTTCCACACCCCATCTGTATGTCCTTCAAGTACTTTCTCACATTTGTCATTCTTCCAAATTCGAATAGTTTTATCTTCACTTGCACTCACAAGTCTTCCATCTTTGAGTTGTACAAGTGATAGAACTGTGTCTGTATGACCAGTTAATGTTTTGATCTTTTCTCCACTTCTAACATTCCAAAAGGTAATCTTATTATCATAACCACCACTCACAAGTGTACCATCTTCAAGTTCTAAAAGGCATCGCACAACAGTACCAGCTTGTATGGTTTTTATCTCTTGTTCTCTATTCCAAATACGAATTGTTTTATCATCACTTCCACTGGCAATAGTTCCATTTGCAAGTTGGATCACACAGTTAACATAACTAGTATGACCTGCGTGTACCTTTGTGCATTCATCAGTTTCCATGTTCCATAATCGAATTGTTTTATCAACACTTGCACTAACCAATGTACCATCTGATAATTGAATAATAGACCAGATATAATGTGTATGTCCTTTTAGTACCTTGACACGTGTACCAGTACTAACATTCCAAATTTCTATACCACATCCACTACCACACGCCACATGTTCGATAGGATCCATTGACTTGGAGACAGCGCTTGATAGTTGATTTGTACGAGTTGTAAAATTAGCAAGTTGTTGAATTATTGTTTCATACTTGCTCTCCAGTGATTCGTACTTGTTCTCAAGAGTTGTGTACTGCTTATTGAGAACACCAATATCATTGCATGCTTGGTTGTATTTGGTAGTCAAGTTCTCATTGTTTCTTTTCAATTCTTCAACTTCTTGCTGTAGTGGTTCAAAAATAAATCGTGACTGTTCATAGCGGCATTCTTGCTCGTGATTGCGACGGATTCCACGTAGTACTGTTTCAGTGCATCCAAACTCTGCTGCAGCGCATTGCACTGTTACATTGGGGCATACCGTTGCATGTTCAGTTACTTTTGCACGTGGTATACTCTCACCACATCCATGTGGGCACACAACTGGACAACTTGGAATGTGTTCTTGGAAAGCTCCACGTGCCATTTGTTGTTGGCAAGATGAGCATTGAACTCGTAAATTTCCGAGCAAGTTCAGGATCATACGGGTGCTGACCTTGGTGTACTCTTTTTCACTTCCTGAGCGACAACTTGGGCAATGATAGTTTGCGTTTTTGATGCATTCATGACAGAACGAGTAATTACACGAGTTGTGTGTGTAAGGGTCCACTACAGGTCGGAAACAGATGTGAGAACACAACAGCTCTTCATCAACAGAGTCTTCGTCCACATAACTGTATGTTGGCTCGTGTGACATGTTATTTTTTCGAAAAGTGACAGGTTGGCTGACAACTTACAAAATCTCGAGAGAAGTTTTTCCAAACGGTAAAATCGCTTCCACTTGCCCTTCTGCATGTTTCTGTGCTTTTGTCTTATTCGTCTTAGGTTTCACAAACTCAATTTCAACACTTGTCTTCTTCTGGTTCGAGTTTTCTGCGTTTGGTACGCTTGCTCTTCTTGCTTGTTCTTTTCAACCACCTTTTGCATTCTACCGCATCGTTGCGATTCTTTTTCACAAGCAACTGCCGATTCATAAACTTAACGGATTTGGACCAAGAAATCTTTGGAGTTGACTTTCTGGTCTGACTTTTTTGGCGCTTAATTCCTTGAAGTGAGTATGAACAATAGTTAATTGTTCGATGCACTTGTCAACTGTTTCAGCATGTGTTTCATTCAACAAGATGGAAGTTAATTTTGTGTCGAATAGCTTGTTCAAATCTTCTTGTGCCTTTAGTACAATTACTTTAGCGTCTTTCAGCGATTTAATGTATGGAGTAGCCGGCTCTTTTTACGTTTCTTCTTTTTATCGCCTGCAGGAACGTGTACAGTGTCATCATTTGTGATCATCTTTTATGCAGAGCTTGCGTCGACTTACTTCATGATTATCCCATAGTTCACGTGCAGCGCGAATTAATTGTACTAAACCTCTTGGACATTTTTCCAAGCTTTAATCTCGATTCTCATTTTAACGCTCACGTAGTTTATCTGCTACTGGTCTTCTTGGTTTTCGTTTCCTTGTACATCACGTACATGCTCAAAAGTGCCAAAACTCATGAGACAAAGACCATACGTGATTCAACGTAATTATCTGACAAACGATGCGTATTATTATCAGCATTGTTTTGCCAATTTTCTTCCTCTGCTAGTTTTCTTGCCAATATCAGTTCTAAATTGAGCCTCTATTGTTTGCACAACTCTTGTGCCATTTCACATCAAATTGACTCAATATTCTTTCCGCAGATCTCCATTCGGTCATGAGTAAATCCAACTCTTCACGCGTGGTTCAGCTAACACAAAACGTTTTTCCGCCTGTTTAGTCTCGTGTTCTTCTAGATTCGTACCAATTGTGAAACTTTTCAGTAAAATTTGTTTTCTTTGTAGTCGACGCCATCACCCTCCATAACAATATCTTCTGCTCATTGGCTCGTTATCTGGTTGTGATTTGTCATCACTCTTTTGTTGTGAGTAAATCTTTGTCTGCTCATTTTCAGGTTTTGTCTCCTCTTCTTTTATCGTATTGTCAGAGAAGTGTTCTGATTGTACTTTGGTAGCAGTCGCGATTCTCTAAATTTGTTAATGTTCCCATCTTCATTGTCTTCCTCTTGAACAACTTCAAATTGTAATTCTTGAAAGTTGATTGTTTCTTTTCGTTCTTGTTACTCGTCACGTTTTTCGTATTCAACTTCATCTTGAAACTATTGCTCTATTTCATCTTTCTTCTGCCATTTCTTGTAATTATTGTTATTTTGGTCTTTTGTTCACTACCGTTTTTGGACTTGACTTTTGTTTCTTTATCTTTATGGTATCATCGCGTGATTCTTTCATCTTCATTTTCGATGTTGTTTGAGATCGTTCATACATTTACCTTTGTCCATACCATCATTAAATGTGGCATCATGTTGACCAAGACCTGTACAATCTCATGATAATTTTATCTGCTTGGTTTCTGCAGTGATCTACATTCTTGTCAATACTCGTCTTCTGCTTGATCCATTTTTCTGCGTTAGACATACTCAAGTTACTCGTGAACAACTCACTGTTCACTTTAACCAAGTATTGTGCTTCTTTGGTTGTGCATAACTTTATCAACACGATCTAACATCTTTTTCTCTTCTGTTGCTGGTTGTTTTGACGCAACTGTCTTGTTGCAAAATACCTTCTAGTTTTGACGTAATGTTCAATATAGGTTGGAAACATGGCATCCATTTAGTGGAGAATGGATTCATCATCTTCCGCCTCGACTATGGTAACTTGCTCCTTGTATTGGAAACGCTCTTCATGTTCTTTTCTGCATACTTCTTCGTGAACACAACGGTAAAGCTCTAGTACAATGAGAAAATTGCGTTAATCACATTGGAAACATCACAACAATTGGGAACAGCTAGTGGTACTCTTAAAGTGTTGGCAGGAGTACAGAATGGATGTAGAGAGAAGAGTGAACCCACTACTACGTCAATAGATCCACACTCTGCTTCTACTAGTACGTAGTCATAAATTGTTGAAGATGTTGAATTTGTGAATGCCAACTGAACAGGCAACGTTTGGTTACATGCGTTTGGAACCGAGTCCGTACATAGTGACTAACATGTCAGCCACGAGAGCCTGGTATTTCTTTGCAATTTTGTTAGGATGCTTCAACACAAGTACAAACGTGACGTAGTGCATTATGTCTAACTTCTGGTCTTGGATCAGTTGTAATCGATCGAGAAGAGTTGATTCCACAACCACATATCCATCGTGCTATATTGTGTTAGAAAGTAATCAAAATCCTTACGCTGTAGTAATAGACTTTTTCGTATCTTCATCCTAGGTCAAACCTAATTTTAAAATGGGAAGAACAAATAGCCGATCGTGAGCCATAATTTGTCCAATGAACAAATCCACGGAGTGAACTATCCGTTTACTTGTCCATATCAAAATTGGTGTCAATTTCTACTGCATTACCATCTTCTTTCAAATCCCATTCTGTTTGTTTCTCCAAAAATTCTTCGTCAACAAGATGGTACAAGTTTGAGTACGATGAGAAAATTACGTTGATGACATTGATTTGTTCCCATAATGTGTGCTCCAGTACAACAGTGCAAAGTGTCATCATGATGACTCAACGCTAAATAGTAGGCTTTTGAGAGCAACGCACGTAAGAGTATCACAACTGTTACAAATCATTTGTATCTCTTTTGTGAATTTTAAATGGTTGAAACGTTTAGCCAAAATCTTCTCCAACAACTCGTACAATTGTTGACAAATCGTTTGTCGAAGGGAATAATAACAAATTCAACATGAGTGTACTTGCGAGTGGGATCAATAGATTGACCTGGTTGTACAAGTAGTAAACGTAACATACCAGTCATAATCCACGCTTTTCCACACACAGCAGCATTTGTGAAACGTTGTCTTGGTTGCATTGCAAAATAATTTCGGCAATTGACAAAGTAGTATCTTTGTGATTTCTAAAAACGAATGTCTTGACTGGCATCAACGAATTCTGCCAAGTTTAACCACTTTGATACTTTGTCTTTGTTGAATCAACAACTAGTTTTCCTTATTCTGCTAACGTACGAGCTCACATGATGGATCACTTGTGAGCAAGCGTTCAAGTTCTAAAATGAAACAAACAAATTTCTACAAACAGTTAGTCAATCGAAAATCTGAAATACTCGAATAGTGTTATCTTGGCTTGCACTTACAAGTCTTCCATCTTTGAGTTGTACAAGTGATAGAACTGTGTTTGTATGACCAGTTAATGTTTTGATCTTTTCTCCACTTCTAACATTCCAAAATGTAATCTTCTTATCATGACCACCACTCACAAGTGTACCATCTTCAACTTCTAAAAGGCAGAACACACCAATACCAGCTTGTATGGTTTTTATCTCTTGTTCTCTATTCCAAATACGAATTGTTTTATCATTACTTCCACTGGCAATAGTTCCATTTGCAAGTTGGATCACACAGGTAACATAAATAGTATGACCTGTATGTACCTTCATGCATTCACCAGTTTCAATATTCCATAATCGAATTGTGTTATCAGCACTTGCACTAACCAATGTACCATCTGATAATTGAATAATAGAATAGATATAACTTGTATGTCCTTTTAGTACCTTGACATGTGTACCAGTACTAACATTCCAAATTTCTATATCATATCCACTACCAGAAGCCACATGTTCAATAGGATCCATCGACTTGAAGACAGTACTTGATAGTTGATCAACGCGTGATTTGGTTGTAAGAGTGGCAAGTTGTTGCAATATTGTTTCATACTTGTTCTCAAGAGTTGTGTACTGCTTGTGGAGAATACCAATATCATTACATGCTTGATTGTATTTGTTGATCAGGTTCTCATTGTTTCTTTTCAACTCTCTAACTTCAGTTAATGCATGGTACAACTTGTGCAGGTTATCGCACTTGATCTTGGTATCACCAACTTCAGTAAGAACCTGTTGGTGATTTTTGTTCAAATTATCGTACTTGGTAGTGAGTGAAAAGATTTCACTTTCATGTTTTCGGAGCATTACTGCATCCTGATGGATTGGTTCAAAAATAAAACGTGACTGTTCGTAGCGGCATTGTTGTTCATGATTACGACGAGCTCCACGTTGAACCATTTCAGTGCATCCAAACTCTGCTGCGACGCATGGTACTTGTACGTTGGGACAGACAGTCGCGTGATTGTTTAAATTTGCACGTGGTACGTTCTCACCACACCCATGTGGACAAACAACTGGACACCTTGGAATGTGTTCTTGAAAATCTCCACGAGCCATTTGCTGTTCACAAGATGAGCATTGAACACGTAGCCTTCCCAATTGGTTCAAGATTATACGGGTGTTGACCTTTGTGTACTCTTTTTCACTTCCTGAGCGACAACAGGGACAACGATAGTTTGTTTTTTTGATGCAGTCGTGACAGAACGAGTAATTACACGAGTTATGGGCGTAAGGGTTCACCAGTGGCCGGAAACAAATTTGAGAGCACAGCAGCTCTTCATCAACAGAGTCTTCATCCACGTAAACATACATTGGCTCGTGTGACATGTCTTTTTTTCGAAAAGTGACAGGGGTCATATCTTACAAAATCTCGAGAGAAGTTTTCTCAATTAATATATATTTACAGACGCCATTTGTCCAGCCAGTAATATGATTTGATATTGTCTCTTGTTTGGTTTTGTTCGACGCAAACGTGTCTTGTATTTGCAATATTGACTTGCTATATACAGAATGACCTTCTTCATGTTGATACGTTCTTCTGTCTTGTAGTCTCCACATATTTTTGTTGCCAATATCAGTTCTAAATTGAGCCTCTATTGTTTGTACAACTCTCGTGGCATACTAGAAGTGTTCACATCGAATTGACTCAATATTCTTTCCACAGATCTCCATTCGGTCATGAGTAAATCCACAAACGGAAGTGAAACTGTTATCTTAATTGGATCGTGAAATGATTTCAGCGATTGACAAATAGTATCGTTATGATTTCTCAATTGAATGTCTTGACTGGCATCAACGATTCTGCCAAGTTCTACCACTTTGATACTTTGTCTTTGTTGATTCAACGACTGATTTGCCTTATTCTGCTAATGTATAAGCTCAGATGAAGAATTGATTACTCGAGCGTTTTGGTTCCATAACGAAATCACCAATCTAGTTTCTACAAACAGTTAGCCAATCAGTATCCCATGGTTCACGTGCAGCGCGAATTAGAATTGCATTTAACTTCTTAGACATTTTTCCTAGCTCTAATCTCGATTTTCTAGTCACGTGTTTGATGTCGCCAGGGTTCGTCGATTCCCATTTTAACAATTTGATCGCATCACGTATTTTATCTTTTACTGGTTCACCAATGGAATCGACTTTTCAACAAATTGTTTGTAGAATTGGATGTACAAAATCGTTGTTCATCTGTAGCCAAAGTTGACTCGCGTCTAATTTGGCGCTCGAAGCTTGGTAACATTTGAATTTGGTTTGAAGTCACCAATTGTAGTCTTTCTCATAAACTCGTCACAAATCGAAAGTTCTTTTTTTCATTTTCATGGTGAGCATCAGCGCGTAGAGTTTCATAGAAATGGACCACCATTGGTAACGACTTGGCTTCAAATTCACGATTCTTGATATTAAAGATAACCTTGTAGCTTTCAGGTTCCATTCGACGCCATTGACTTACGAGTTGGCCAAGATGATACATTTGTTCTGCAATAGAACCATTCTTTGTTAACAAATTCCCTTCCCAGTCGAAAATATCTCCCATTAAAACTTTTAAACCAGTCAACACTGGTGTCATACGTGGTAAATCCATAATACGCTCACAAATTTGGATCATTTGAATCAACGTTGAAGAGTTTACACGTGTACCAAAATGTTCAAAACGCTAAAAGCTGTTTCTCAAATTTCTTTGTGAGTTGACGTAGTGCATGACTTCTGTACAACGCGAATGGTAAATGAAATTCAAGTTGCAAAAGTGACTGTTTGTCAACTTTTTGCATGACTCTTCAGAGAACGACAGCTCGATCATGTCATCAAGTGCTTGTTGATCGAGTTCTGAAGTTGTTTCTCTGCTCATGAACAAATCGTTGTGAACTTTAACCAAGTATCCTGCTTCTTTAGTTGTGCGTAACTCTTTGTCAACACGGTCTAACATCTTTTTCTCTTCTGTTGCTGCTTGTTTCATGCAACTAGTTTTGTTGGATCAACAGCGGCAATGCCTTTTGGCTTCGTTCAAACTCGTCGTGATGTCCAATATACGTTGGGAACATGGCATATATTTCACGAAGAATGGATTCATCATCTTCTGCTTTGACCACAGTAACTTTTTCCTTGTATCGGAAACGTTCTTTGTGTTTCTCCAAATTGTTCGTATCTCTTTTGTGGAGTTATCATTGTTGAGAAGTTCAATGCTAAAATCTTCTCATCATTTCCAATACTTGATTATTCTTGTGTAAAACGAATAACGATACTATTTCACGCGAGCAAGATCTTCTTCCAAACATGTCAAATCTTTTGAGAAACATTCTCAACATTTTCTGTACCTCCAGTTTTCCGCGACAGCAGTGTTTGTGAAACTGTTGTCTTGATTGCATTGCGAAATGATTTCAGCAATCGATAAACTAGTATCTTTGTGTGTACCACTTTGATACTTTGTTGATTCAACAACTGATTTGCCTTATTCTGCAGAAAGTATTTCAAGTATTTCAAACATACGAGCCTACATAAAAAATCACTCGTGAACAAGCGTTATGGTTCCATAAGAAATCACCAAACCAGCCTCTACAAACAGTTAGTCAATCGAAAATCTGAAATACTTCGTTTTGAATAAAATCCTACGTGATATCATTTACACAACTAAATATTACCATTCTGTATAACATTTTACTCACGGCTATTTGTTAGTATTATTCAAATACGCATACTTTTAGTGATAATACTTCGGGTTTTCGTGCGTCATGTTTGCAAACTTTCAATGTGCCAAAATAGCCTTAAAGCGCGTTCTTTGGCGTTTCGCATTCTTTTTCTGCATGCAAGTTCGCTACATAGTTTGACAGTTTTATTGGCATATTTAGTGGTCTTGGTGAATAATTAGAAACGGTGATCGATGTGACTAGCGATTGCGAGTGCCACAAGTTTCCAACTCGAATGTTATTTTGTCGCGACATTAAATTGGAATTATCATCGTGTTGTTATAGTACTGAATGTTGCCTAGATAGCAGCGTCTTCTGTCAAAAACGCATGCGTACCTGCTAGTGGGTGTAAAAAAACAAGCTATTGCCGTGTTGACTGCTTTTTTAAACAGAAAAATCGATAAGACAAAGTCACGTAGACTTGACGGTGGTCCCCAGTGGTCGATTAAAAATAAATATGGGCATGCCTCAACAGGACTCGAGTTTTGTGAGGCCGTAGTGAATACTGTATTAAATCGATGACAAACCACATTACTAGTACACCAACAAGAGCAGCGAAAACACTAATGGACCAGCGGTCTAGTACACCCTCAAACAAAGTTTTTCTGAAGTTAAATTGTGAGATAAAAATCGAACGCGTCAGGTGGAGAAACATAATGGAGACTGAAACTAGTAACAATACAAAATCGTTATTGGGAATATGGCGTCCAAAACTCGAAATACTTGCACATCATGCTGCAACCAAGGACATTAACAAAACTAAGAACGCATGATCTGAACCACAATATACGAGTAAACATCACTTGCTACTCAAAATCTTACTAAGTAATCAATCTCGATGGTATTTTTCTTGTTTCATATTTGAAAAAGCAACAAGTCATCGCGTACAAACCTGCATCGGCAATATTCCAGGTACTGTATCATTATAAAAGACAATACATGAAGAAGCGTTTGAATAATACTGATAAGAATAAAGAACTATTGTTCAAGTTCTTAATTTTATTGGTGCCATTGACCATACCCATCCACTGCATTCCATCTGTTTGATTTGTTTTCCATTCTTCCATACTCGAATTGTATTGTCCTCACTGCCACTTACAATTGTATCTGAACTAATTTGAACAAGTGACCTAACTGCTTTAGTATGACCTGTTAATACTTGACACTCTCCAGTGTTGATGTTCCATAGCCGTATTGTGTTATCTTCACTACAACTTGCTAATTGACCATCTGTTAATTCTATAACCTTCCACACCCAATTTGTGTGTCCTTTAAGTACTTTTTCACATTTATCATTCTTCCAAATTCGAATAGTGTTATCTTGGCTTGCACTTACAAGTCTTCCATCTTTGAGTTGTACAAGTGATAGAACTGTGCTTGTATGACCAGTTAATGTTTTTATCTTTTCTCCACTTCTAACATTCCAAAATGTAATCTTATTATCATCACCACTACTCACAAGTGTACCATCTTCAAGTTCTAAAAGGCATTGCACCCAAGTACCACATTGTTTGGTTTTTACCTCTTGTTCTCTATTCCAAATACAAATTGTTTTATCATAACTTCCACTGGCAATAGTTCCATTTGCAAGTTGTATCACACAGTTAACAATACTAGTATGACCTCTATGTACCTTTGTGCATTGACCAGTTTCAATATTCCACAATCGAATTGTGGTATCACCACTTGCACTAACCAATGTACCATCTGGTAATTGAAAAATAGAACAGATAATATATCTATGTCCTTTTAATACCTTGACACATGTACCAGTTCTAACATTCCAAATTTCTATATCACGTCCACTACCACACACCAAATGTTCAATAGAAACAACTAATGGATTCATCAGTTTGGAGACAGTACTTGGTAGTTGATCAACACGTGATTTGGTTGTAAGATTGGCAAGTTGTTGCAGAATTTTTTCATACTTGCTCTCCAGTGTTTCGTACCTGTTCTTCATCACACCAACTTCAGTGAGGACTCGTTGATGGCTATTGTTCAAGGTGTTGTACTTGGTAGTGAGTGAACTGATTTCACTTTCATATTTTCTTTTGAGCTTTAATGTTTCTTGGTGGAGTGGTTCAAAAATAAATCGCGACTGTTCATAACGGCATTTTTGTGCGTGATAGTGAAGAATTCCACGTAGTACTGCTTCAGTGCAACCAAACTCTGCTGCTGTGCATGGTACTGGTACATATAGGCATACAGTTGCATGTTCAATTAACTTTGATTGTGGCACATTCTCGCCGCAACCTTGTGGGCATGGTGTTAAACAACTAGATTTGTGTTGCTCAAAATTTCCACGCTCGAGTTGTTGTTGGCAATTTGAACATTGAACGCGTATTCTTCCCAGTTGGTTTAAAATAATTCGAGCAGCTTTAATGTAGTCACTGTTTAGTCCTGACATACAGCACGGACATTTGTATTCTATTTTTTCAATACAGGAACGACAAAACGAGTGGCCACACGAAATGTGGGTAAGTGGTTCTTCTAATGGTCGGAAACAAATGTATGAGCACAAAAGGTCCTCATCGATAGAGTCTTCATCAACATATGTGTATGTTGGTTCACGTGACATTTCTTGAAAGATGACAAGCAATTACAACGCAAAAGCCTTGCCTTTACGTTAGAGTTTAGATTCTACTTACCTCTTTAGCGCTTTTTCGTGACTGAAAATAGTTCTGGAAATTTAACAGGTTCGTATGTCTGATAATTGTTTGTTTGAACAGTTGGACTATGTGCCAACTTGGCATACCCTTTTAATATACTTTTTTAATATACTTATTTTAATTTCTATATATTTGAATAACTTTTTAACTTAAATATGTATTTTATAAAATGAAAAAACTTATTATATTTAAAATAAATATATATATTTTATAAAAACAATAGTAATAAATGTAATAAATATATTATTATTTTTTTAATACATATAAAGGTCAGTTAATTAGTTTTAATATATCAGCTTTAAATATAAATATATAAGGTATAATATGCTATAGGTGTCACAACTATTTTAATTATAAATTTTACTTCATAATATTTGTTAAAAAGTTGCAAGTTATAACTTTAATATTTAATTTAAAAAATAATAGCTACTTTTACTACATATTTAAATTAATAATTAATTAATATATAGTTAAAAAATAATAAAAGTATTATTATATTTTATAAGTAATATTAAAGCGTTATATATAGCTTTTTATTGTATTTGAAATACATTAAACTTAGATATATATAATTTAATACTTTTTTTAATATATATTAACTTAATTTTATAACTTAACTTAATTTTGTTATTAACATTTAAAAATACAATATTTATTAAAGAATAATCTTATTTTTAACATTTATAACATTTTTATTATAAAAGTTTAAAAGCTTTTATATTCATTAAAAGATGGGTTTGAATTATATCTATTAAAGTTTATCAGTATAACT
>JAESGV010000538.1_pt1 | contig 16855 bp, 17 predicted proteins | sample 9269781 | NCBI WGS metagenome assembly JAESGV01 (sample SAMN15741586, study PRJNA653496) | algae metagenome | isolation source: Tildeniella torsiva UHER 1998/13D and co-occurring heterotrophs from... | place: Slovakia: Slovak Paradise National Park, Hrabusice, Kosice Region | collected 2000-01-01 | reverse complement strand
TTTTTGGTGATGGTGTAATAATCTGTGGTAGCTTTGGCGATACCGCTTCATTTGTATCATCACCAGTACTCGAGAACGTAGAGTCTGGCATGAATCACTCTTGTGTTTAACGGTCTTTTTGTTTGCTGCCCAACGGGTTACAATTCTTCATGTCTATATCAGTTTATGTGCCAAATGAAGACGACATAGTTCCGAATGACAGCAGACGACTCCAACGAACAGTCAAAGACTTAGCTAATTCTTACTGCGTTGCGCATTGCTCATTATCATCATCCCCCATGTGGTGAATATATTGGTTGGCAGTAATGGAGCGAAGAACGTCAATTGTTTTCCGCAGCGAGATTACGTTGCGAATCGCTGTACTGATTGTAGTTTTGTCTTCCTGTTCATTTTCTGGAGCTTCTACTACACTTACGTTGCTCGTGTGTGGATCTTGAGATTTAACGAGTTTGACAATACTTTTCAGCTCACCGATTGCGCTTCGTAGCTCTCGATTCAGCTTTAGAATTTCTACGGAGGTTTCGTCTTCAGTTTGTTTTTTTCGTGGTGTTAGTCGCTCTGTAACTTCTATAAGTTGATCTTCATACGCTTGAGCTTGCGCTTCTGCCTCTAATTTGTACTGTTCATTTATAACCAGTAGGTCATCTCGCAGAGTTTGGTTAATTTGTTCCAAGTTGCGCTTATTATCTTCCAATATTGATATTTCATACTCGTGTTGCTTGTCTTTTAGCTGCTGTTCTGAGTGCAGTTCTTCGATGTGACGTTTCAATTTAGTAATTTCATCCGTAGAGTTCGCTGCTAAAGTCTATATGTTAGATTGGTCACTATTGACACGTACTTTTAGTTCCCTTTCAAGATGAAATGCTTGTCTATAATACCTTTCATTTTCTTGTTTCATTTTGTCATATCTGTCTTTTTCTATGACAAGATCTTGTATCTTGGCGTTAAGATCTGCATTTGTTCGTTGTAGAGATTCCGAGTCTTTTTGCATATTTATAATTTCTTTTTGATGTAGTGTCTTTTGCTCCTGTAATTGCATTGCATGTTCTGTTCGAAGCGGTATTATCTGTCTCTGGTCGTACTCTCTTATTTCTTGCCCTTTTTTTGCTATTTCGTCTTTCAACCTAGGTATTAGATTAGGTCAATGAAATACCGTTCAATTCTATCTTCGTATTGTCCACGCTGTATTTCGTACAGTGATTTTTGTTTTCTAAGTGCTTCCTCTTTTTCATTTTTTGTTATTTCTGCCAAGTGTAATTTATCTTCTAGCGCTCGATTTTTGTCTGTCCATTCTTTCTTTTCTGTTTGGTACTGTGCTATGTGTTTTATCTTTGAGTTTCTCGTTTCTTGTAGTTCATTCAGTAACTTCTCATTTTCTACTCGCTGCTTTTCTGTGTCTAGCTTATACCGTTCGAAAGGCGAAACTATTGTATTTCGCGATTGATCGTCATCCCACGGCTTTTTTCTTGATTTTTCAGGGCTTGACTCCACATTGGTTGTCCGTTTTAGGTAATCTGTTCTTGGGAAATAGCTAGAAGCACTAACTTCTGTATTGTTGTGAAAAGTTTCTGGATTTGAAAAGCTAGTTTGTGAGTGGTGTTTGCTTGTGTAGTCATTTGTGAATGAAAGTAATTCTGGCGATGGTGTGTTAAATAGTGTCATTCTTGAGAACGTTGAGGATAGGTTAGAATCACTGTCCACTACACTAGAATAACCATCACTATCTAGAATTCCAAAGTTTTTCTCTAACGATTGTTTTGTGGAATTTAATTGATCGATAAACGATTTAGGCGTATTTGTTGTTTCTACTGAGCCTGTATTCTTAGCTTTATGAGAGGATCTACTGGTCGTATATGTGTACTTAGAATAGTCTTCATTATTCATAGTTGCGAACTTATCTGCTCTTTACAAACTGTTGTGGAAGCAACGTTCAATAGTTTGAATATGAACAATTCTTGTACTGTTAACAAGGTCTCACGTTTTTTGCTTATTAGCTCAGATTTTAATACACTCAACCTAGCCGTTAAACGAGCTCAATTATGGATACCTCGTCTCATCCAACTCGGCAAAGGGAAGAGTTTCAATCTCGTATAGCCAAGTTAAAAGTAATGAATTGCTCGCGCTAACTTTGTCAGGAGCTGATAGCTAGCGAGGGACAAAATCATAGCTTGAATATTTTGGATAGGGAGGCTAAGCTTCGGACAGAACGCGAGAGATTACTTCAAGAGCGGTTAGGCAGTAGAAAAGATGTAGACTTTAATGTAACATGGAGGTCAGTTGTCGATCAATTGCACTACGACGAAGGCGACTTATACGAAGAAGAGAAGCAATCATCTGAGGAAGATATAAGACCAAAAACGAGGCGGAGAGATTACGACGAAGATTTTCTATCAGAATCAGAAGGATTCATTAGCGAGATGGAGCAAATACACATACTCAGCAGAGACCCTCATACAATTGAACGTAGAAAAAGTCGATTGAATAAGTTCGTGACAAACGTAGATCCGGAGTGGAATAGAGACTTGTACTATTCAACAAACTATTCATCAACTTCATCTATAAATGAAGCTGAGAAAGAAACAACACCAAAGCGAAAACGTGCGAAATCCGCGAAGTCAAAGCGAATGTTACAAAGAGAAGATATACAACACAATCATTACGGTGAGAACGAGGGTAATAGCCCCACTAAACCTCTAAAGCAAATCGAAGAATATAGACCATCTCCAATCGTGAAAAACGAACAAGTATCTGAAGACGATGCTAACCTACACCTACTAGATAACCACAGCTATAATAACTTACTTACAATACTTGCCTCTCCACTTCCTAATATTCCCATTACGAGTAAGAAAGTCCAATATGAAGAACCATCACATGGAGAACAAGATGATGTACCAATTTTAAAAACAAATGAAAAAAAGAAACTAGTACAAACTAAGATCCAAACGCCAAGGGAAGTAAAAACTCCTAGGCCAGCACCGCAACGAGTTGCAACGCAAAGCAAGAGAGCAGCGTCTGCACCGAAGAAATCTTTAGCTAGTACAGATAAGGACTCCAAATCTTACTTTCAGCCAACAGAATTGCGAAAACTAATTTCTGATGTGTATTCAAAGAAGAGATCAAGAAGCGAGGCAAATGGAGTAAATTCGAGAACAAAAAGCTTGGAAAAACCATCTTCGAAACTACAAAAAGAAAAAAGTAGCTCTTCATTCAGCTTGTCATCTTTGTTGGATAAAACTGCTGCTAATACAATAACTACACCAAGAAGCAAACGTGAGACACCAAAAGCTAGCTATAGAAATCGTACGCCTGAGCATGACCGCTATAATAGACCTACTTCATCAATGTCCGCATCAAGCGCTAGCAGCTCGCGAAGAGTAAAGTTCAATGGAGACTACAGCGCTAGCGATGATAACGTAGACGATTCCATAGATCAAGAACAACACAGCAACATAAGAGCAAATAAGATATCACTACTGCGTAATATCAAACCACGATTTTTGTCATCGAGAAATGATATTGCAGATTTCGCTAGTGACAGCGAACCAATTAGTGAACCAGCAAAATCTGCACTTAACAAGCAAAGAGCAATGGAACGAGCTAAACAACTTGTTTATGAAAAACGGCAGACGCAACAGGATTATGGAACGAGACCTTCATCAATTTCGAAAGTACCTAGGAGCTCAACAAAGCATTCAAAACGAAATGAGCCAAAATCCGATGAAATTGCACAATTTATGAACAATCCGTATGGATTTACTGGAAGTATTACTGATTTGATAGTAGGGAAGAAGAATAAATCGACACCAGCTTTAGCCAAGTCGAATTCGGCAGCCAAATTATCATCTAGATCAAGCAAACATGATTCAAAAAAGTACCAATCGAAGCTAGCTAATGAAGATTTATTTGAAACCCCTATGAGCTTGAAACGTGACGCAATGCGACGACCCAGTCCAATAAAGGCGAGTACGCCTAGTAGGCAACGAGAATTACTTGAAAAAGTAGACAGCGAGGAATTATCAATGTTCCGAAAGTTACTTGACGAAAGCAAAGACTCACACAAGATTGGGCGAAGAACAAAATTGTCAGACGAAGACGAGCCAAATGAGCAAGAACCAGATTTTGAAATAGACGATGATGATTTCTTCGAAGCAAGAAGAATGATGCATAACATAACACTACTTCGCTCCTACATGGGCAAAAGGTAGATGTATAATACACTTTATAATTTATGCTTAATACTAGCTACTTTGTTACAACGTGCGCCAACACTAAGGCGCCAAACTTATCCGTCGCGCACACAACTTGGCATCTTGTATGAAGTACGTGTCACAGTCATTAATAACTGTGAAAAATGGTACTTTTCTGCTGAACGATGAAACGGCGAAGCAAATCTCACTGATCAAAGAACCTGTTGCCATTGTCGCAATTGCTGGTCTTTATCGGACAGGAAAGAGTTTTATCTTAAATCAGTTACTAGGAAAGCAGAATGGGTATAAAAAATAATCACATCGTCTAATGATATAATGTAGGTTCCAAGTGGGACCCAATGTACATCCTTGCACAAAAGGTATTTGGACGTGCGGGAGTCCATTACGCGTCTCAAACAAACATCATAACGATTTTCGAATTATATTTATTGATACTGAGGGCCAAGGAAGCTTCAGTGCAAATGAAACTCATGACTCTCAGATATTTGCGCTCGCTTTGCTGCTGAGCTCATTTTTCGTGTACAATAGTCTAGGAAATATTGATGATAGTGCGATTATGCGGTTAGGTGTCGTCACACAGTTGTCGGAACTAATTAACGCGAGACAAAGCAATACAGATTCAAATAATTCCGATCTAAAAGTCTATTTTCCATCATTCTTGTGGCTAGTACGAGATTTTAGTTTAAAGTTGACAGATGAACAAAATCGAACTATCACACCAAAGGACTACTTGGAAATGGCACTCACAGTAAGTAATCAAATCGAATACTCAATACATAGACTGAAAGAAAAGAAGATGAAAAAATCGAAACTAGATCAAAAGCAGATATAAAGAAAACTCTTAGGGAATACTTTCCTGAGCGGAATTGTTTCACTCTAGTACGGCCGGTAATAGATGAGGAACAATTGCAGAATCTTTCACAAGTTTCTACAGATGAGTTTCGAACAGAATTCAAAACGCAAGTGGGAGCTTTCACTGAATTGGTATTAAATTCGGTAAAACCCAAACAATTGAATGGAAACTATTTGACTGGGCGGATGTTTGTCACATTATGCCAAAGTTATGTGGATGCACTTAATGGTGGAAAGATTGTGATTGACAGTTGTTGGAATAACGTCGTTCGGACAGAATGCGAAACTGCACTATTGGAATCGTTCCTACTGTACAAAAAATTATTACATGCTCGAATCAAAGAGCGTGGGATTATCGATTACGAGCAACTCAATACTGTCCATCTAGAAGCAGAGGAGGAAAGTTTGAAACTATTTGGTCAAATTGGAGTTGGTGAAGAGAAAACACAGTATGATAAACAATTGCGAAAAGATATGACGACCGAGTTTCAAAAATGTAAAGATAGCCTATGTCGAATGTCAACAAAGTTTTGCGAGGAGATTTTAAATAATTCATTCTCCAATCTGAACAAAAAGTTGAATAGCTACGGTACACTTGATGAATTCGAGCAAGACTTCCAATCTTTATTGAAGACGTACATGAAGAATGCAAAAGGAGGTGAGAAAAGCAACGTACTCGTGAAAGGTCTGCTACACTGGTTGCTACCGACAACAAAGAGTTTGGGTCAAAATTTAATAGAGAATGTGCAACATGAACATTCGAAAAAGCTGAAGAGTTTACAGGCCAGACACTTGAGTGAGATTGAGGAGTTTGAACAGAAAATAGAGGACATGGAGCAACAACGAGAAGATTTGCTGTCTTTACAAAAAAGCTTATCAAACAAGTATGATGAAGATTTACGTACGGAGCGCAGCTCGCATGCACAAGAAGTTTCTTCGCTGCAAAAAGAGATTAGTGACACACAAGAACGAATAGCTGCATTAACAAAAGCGTGCGACAAATATGAAGCGCAAAGTTCACAGTTTAAAGTTTCGATAGAAAAGATGCAAAAAACGATACAAGAGCAACATAGAGAATTATCATCGTCAAATAACGAGAATCAACAGTTGGTCGCTGCTAAAAAAGAGTTGGAAGCAAAACTACGAAGCACACAACTCGAACATGATCGTATCTTGGCAATACAATTGCAAATGAAATCGGAACTAGTACAAGGGCAGTTAGATAACGAATCTCTAGAGCAAGTATTACACACGTTACGGAAACAAGTCGATTCGCTTCAAGAAGAAAACACAAACGCGAAAACGCAAATAGCAACGCTTGAACAAAAGATACTAGACGCTCAAGTACGGTGGAATGAGCACGAATTGGATTTCAAAACTATGGAATCAACATTGTCGAACAAGATACAATTACTAGAGCAATCAACGATTCCGGAACTCGAACAACGACACAAGTTACACTTAAAAAAGATGAAACAACAATTAGAGCGAGTAGAGTCGGAGAGAAGTGAAATTGTACAAAAACTAGAGGAAGAACAAACCAAAGCCAATGACTTGTCATCATCGAGTATTAGCGCAAGTCACTTGGCGCAGAAACTTGAACGGGAACTAGCCAGTAAACAAACACAAATAAGGTCCTTAGAACGTATGGTACAAGCAGAGAAAGAAAAATCACAAGAAAGTGAAGAAAAGTTACGAACGTTTATGAGAGAACAGACGCACTTGTCAAAAGATCGTGCTCTCGAGTTGGAGAAGCAAGTTGAGCAGTTGAACGTCACAAATAGACGAGTGTTAGAAATTAACAAGTCGTTGATGGAAGAGTTGAATCACTACAAGAGCAACAGCAGTATTGATTCTATCTACAGTGACTTGGGTACTCCAACTCCTAAATCGTCGCGAAAGATGGATAAATCTGCAATACTTCGTAGTCCCCTAGGAACTCTCACTCCTAGAAACGGGTTGTTGTTCACAACACCAAAGAAGGAGGCACTAGCACTACAAGATAAAGAAAACAAAATTTAAAGATTCCAACGCTAGCACTTTTAAACAGCATAGTTGGAGATAAGTTTTACGTTACTTTATCGTTAAGAAGATTTATAGTTTTGATTTTACATCTGTCAACTGAGCAGTTTATTTTTATTGCCAAGCTTCACCAAATTGGGTTGATCTAACAAACATCATTAAAAAATGATAGCCAAAGTTGCACTAGTAGCGTTAGTCGTAGCAACAGCATTTGCTGAAGTTACGCTACCTTGGTCCCAAGTGAATAACAATTTAAGCCCAGCACAATGGAAACCAACAAGAAATCAGCCTCAGGGTACATTTGATATCTATTATCCTCGAAATAATCCTACACATATTCACTTACGAGTTGTGAAGCATCAAGCTACACGTGAAGTAACAGTAAAATGGGCATCTGTAAAAGTGAGTTGTACAAATGGATCTATACTAATCGTTAGACTGGTGGAGTAGGTCCCGGTAGCAGCTCGTATGGTAGCACATACCAAGCTGGTAGACGTTTGAGTACTCTTCCAGACGGAACTTTCGCCACTGATGCTATTCCCGATACTGCAGAATGGGCACCAATTAAACAAGCTCTTCGTGCTGCTGGTATTTGCAAAGCCGCTGCAAACAGACCTGGAAGAAGACCAAGAGGAAACAGAAGCAAAGAAGCTCCACTAGGTTCTTGGCCAGGAGATGAGCAAACACAATCAGGAGGGCAACAAGGATATGCAGAACAACCACAACAACCACAAGGAGGACCGCGAGGAGGCTTTGGTAGTCAAAATCAATATCAACAACCACGAAGAAATAGAGGTGGCAGAAATAGAAACTGGAACCGCGGATACTAATTAAATTTGATGTAAATTCTTTATTTCGTTCAGTTGATTTTACAAAACAAGCAATAATCTCTCGACCTATGTCAGAAGCAAACAGAAGAAGAACAAGTATGGTCACACAACATGAGCAAGTTGATATAGCTGTCACTGGCATAGGCTCACCATACGAAATACAAACGTTGCACTTCATGTTAAGGAGTAAAATGCAGGAACGATTTCCAAATGTGTACTGTGCTTATCGTGACAAAAAGTACGCAGCGCTTTTAGAATACGATATGCGTACAAAAGAAGTTCGATCAACTGATATTAATGGATTTATTTATGATTGTTGTCGCGTTTCTCGAACACACGCTGCTTGTTGCGTTACAGACAAAAAGAAGCACCAAATTTTAATAATAGAGATAGAATCGTTCAAAGTTACACAAACTCTTCGCGGACACAAGGACTGTGTCTCATGCGTGATACCATTATCACCAACTCTGGTTGCAAGTTCAGCAGATGATAGAACCATACGCATTTGGAATATTGTTACAGGAAATTGCGAGCATGTTATCAATGGCCACAGTGGTTCTGTTGTTTGTTTGCTCAAAGTGTCAGATACGCTATTAGCAAGCGCAAGTAGCGACAAATCAGTTGGTTTGTGGGAGATACCATCCTATAACTGCAACTCTATTCTCACAAACCACACAAAAACTGTATGGTGTTTGGAAAAGTTCAATGATGAAATAATCATTAGCGGTGGAATGGACAACAAGATTTGTTTATGGGATATTAACGAGAAAAAACTACTTACTACGCTTTCCGATCATACTGATCCTGTATACGCTCTTGTAAAAATTTCACCTACTGGCTTTGCAAGTGCAGGAACTGAAGTACGACTATGGAAAGTGACTGGAGAAAAACACAACTTGCATGTAGAATGTGTGAACGTCTTTCCAGGTTGGACACCAACGATCATGTGCATGTCATTGATTTTACCTTATACTATCGCGGTAGGTTCGCAAGGTGTGCATCTAATCAACTTGGAAACAGGAGAAGTTACACAAAGTTTCAAACAATCAGGGACAAGTTGGAAAGATGGGACAAAGATTTGTAACATTTTTATATAAACTCATGCTAAAGAGTTTATGTTTTTTGCTTTGTACATCAATACAATCCTTTGAACGAGAATACTAGAGAGAGTTATGATTTACTTTCAATTTTTGCAATCAATTTACGTTTCACATTTTTACATAAACTCACTAAAGAATCTATCTACTTCACTCATTGATAACATATCTTCAACAACTTGTTGATCAATCATCAATTGATTCCAATTTGGATTCGTGTAAAGTGCTACTTCATTTACTGGCTCTGGTTCCTCTAAAAAGTTGATTTGTATGGGATCAACTTCTGCACGCATAAACTGAAACATGGCTGTCTCTTCCATTCTCGCACGTAATAGTTGTGTTATATCATCTATAAGTGGTATACACCCTTCTCGTAGTGTTTCGATTTCCACTTTTCGTAACGCTTTCAAAATCGTTGCCAGACAATCATACAACTCGGATCGTTTCTGTTCATCATGAATATAATTCAATAACACGATTAACGACCTCGCTGTAAGCATTGCTACTTGTAGTGCACCCAAATACAGCGCATTGTAACTCTGTAGTGTCGTTAACGTACATATCTCATACGCTCGTTGTTGTGCAGCATCCCATAATCCCATAGACATACATCTCTGCAATCTCACTCCAAGAAACACCAAATGCGTCATATTCTTACGAATATTTAACTGATCCGTTGGAATTTCTGGTATCAACCTGTCAAACATGTTGGTAAACCGTTGTGATATCGTTGCTATTTGTTCGTTTCCCAAGTACACTTGACTTGTTCCATTTGCCAAATCTTGTTGCAGGCGGGACATGTCAATATAATCTGTAAAATCTTCACTCGCGATAATTTGAAATGCTTTGGTTGGTCGTTGCGCTTGTCGTACTGTACTACGAATATGCGCGTGTTGAAGTAGCATCATCTTTAATCCATTTTCTACATTGACACTTGCTTGGAGGATTCCATTTGTTTTTCCGTAAAAGATTTTTAGAAACGTGAATCCGATATCGTTCTTCATTGCGCCTTCATGTTTGTCGATAAATTGTTTGATGCTGTTGAAGAAAAAATAGGCTCGTTCTTTTTGGTTGCCTATGACGCAGTACCCTCCTAGTACTGCAAATGTCGTCGCAGTAACTACATCGTGTAGCTCGGTGTCATACTTTGACATGGCCATACGTTTTGCTTTTTCGAATAAACTATTTGCCATGCTGCGTTCTTTGTTTAAACCCATTTGGTACATGCATGCTTTTAATGCCATGCATAACGCTAACTCGCGTTCCTCCATTACGAACATTTGTTGTCTACCGTTTGTTTCGTTCTCAACGTACTCAAAACCTTTGAGTAGATTTTCGTTACTGATTATTCCTGTTAATTGAAACTCATATATTACATTTGGGTTCTCTTTTGCTGGCGGTGTTGTTGGAGTTGTAGGTGTTTGTACGTTTTTATCTAATTTGAATGAACTCGTTAAATTGTCTTTTGGTGTTTTTTCGGCATGAGTAGTGTTATTCTTAACAATTTTTAAATCTGGGTACGGCTGTGATCCAATCGTTTGCGTTTTTCGACCGCGTTTTTGAATCTTTGCATCGTACGTGCATGTACTCCCGAGTTTAACGCATCGTGTACACGCTGGTAGTACCCTGTCGCATTTTTTGTGTAATTGTCGACACCAAACACACGAGTTAAGCGATACTTGAGCGGTAGCCATGTAGTATTTGTAATATTAATTAGAAGCTTCTGCTTTGCCAAAGGACTGTGACATGAGCATACTACCAGAAGACGTGCATGAGTTTATCATTCCATACTTGCCATTCACTAATATCGTTCATGCATACCAACTCACGTGTAAACTCTGGTTCACTATTGCAAATGAAAAAGTAACTAGGATTGATTTGCGTGAGAGCAGGACCCAAGCAGTACCACAACTACTGTTACTACTAAACAGTAGATATACAAACCTAGAAGTTCTACACCTCGATACGAAAATGTACAACCTAGCACCACTCAAGTATTTGACAAATTGTCATAAATTGGGGTTGGTATACGACTCTGATGGCATTCCATGCTCTGCCGAGCACGTTGATATTGAGTTATTCTACACAAACTTTCCAAGATACAAAGCATATAATGTGACTCCAACAAGAACATTTAGTTTGGAAAAACACGTAGAAGCTTTGAGTCGCCACCAACCATCCCACGTCATCATTTCCCATAGGTCACACAAGTCGCTTTACACTTTGTTCCAAGTAGTCCTGCCACATGCCACCCATTTGTACCATCGTTCACATGACGATGTTGAAGTGTTGTACCTAATGCAACCAGTGATGGATGCCATTCTGGAATATTTGCCTTCTAAAAGCTCATTAGAACACATCCAAACGCTAAAGTTTGTGAATCACCAATGGATTCAAATAATCCAACGATCTCCAAAGTTGTTATCTTATGATGGTTTTGTAAACGTGGATCATGCTGTTGCGTTTCTAGAGCACTGTCCTTTGCTCAGAACTCTAAAAATGCGTTACGGCGATGCGAATCATCGGTATGCCTCTCAAAACATCATTACCACATTAAAATCGGTAAAAGAATTGGAAGCCATTTCCTTTACTGTGCCACTTGTACAATCAGGACAGAAACTAGAATCGTTTTCCTGTAACTATACAAGTGAATTACTCCAAGAATCAATTTCGCACTTGAAACACGTCAAGAACTTGGACGTAGCAATTCAAGACAGTGTTATTGATGATGTTGTCAACAATTGTACCATGCTTGAGACCGTTTCGGTAAATAATAGCACGAGTGAATTGTCCGTCAAGAAACTTATTCTTGGATGTCCAAGTTTACGATATATCAACGGTTCAGGATATCAAGTAACATTTGAAAAAGACAAATACGGAGTGATCGATGTTATTCGTGCAAGAGAGCAACTACCAGTAGAGGAGAGACCTCCAAAGAGGCAACGACACTAATCTTTATTGTAATAGTGTGATCACAACGTCACTAAACTTTTCTATTCTTTTAACATTTGCTTTGTGTTTCCCAGTTATAAAGAACACTGTCATATGTGTACATACAAAGTGTTTCACACCTTCTACACCATATAGTTGTTGTATTTTCTTTGACGTGATATCAGGTACAGGAACACCCATAGAATTTTCAAATCCCCACCCAAACACCTCACCATTGGTTTTTGTGACAATGTTGATCGTACTATGTGGCGTAGTGTATAGTGATTGTACTCCTGATAGCTGTTTGATCTTTGCAGGAGCAGCACAGTTTGGATGGTCAACCGTTGCTTGGTTGTTAGATAAACCCCACACGTAAACATCTCTACTTGCCGAAAGTGCGATACAATGCCACTCTCCAGCGCTTACATCAATGATAGTATCTTTAATAGGTACTTGAACAGGTGTAGCGATGTGACCTCCAGTACGTATTCCACAGCGTCCATCTAAATTGTTAGTTGTTACAAAAATCATACCAACATTGTAGCCCCATGTTATCAATTTACTCGTATTCAACAAACAGTATGCATTCCATCCGCCAGAAGAGATTTTCCTAATTTTGTCTTTGTATGGGAGAAGTGCATCCATTCTCTTTCTGTTAACCGTGAAAATGTCTCCATTAGTTGCTGATTGTAAATAACTATTGTTTCTACCGCTGTAGTAAAATGTATTGTCATCTATTTTGTTAAAATATTGTTATAAAATACCTGCAATGTAGTATGTATGTTCATACCCACTAATTATGTCTTTAAATTTAACGTTAGGAATTTCTACGTGGACTATAGCAGTGTCATCAACTTTTTCAAATAATAGACCATTCTCTAAAAAATAATTAAATACAGAAAACAACGAACCTGTGAGGAATGTGACATATCTATGCATCTCGCATGCTATCTTTCTAACGGGTAAATTATTTGGTATCGCATAGTTCTTCTCTGTTCCATGAATTAGCTCTCCGCTTTCTAAAAAGTTAGTTTTTGTGGTAATTTAGTACCAGTAGCTGCGAAATAATTTGAAATTGTTCCAGAAATTGCGAAACTTTTTATATCACCTGTTCCGCACAATTTGTCAGGAATTAGGAACTCTTTACTTCCTGGATTGAAGTAGAAAACATTTGTCTTGTTCGCGAGTAATGATTGTTCACTAGTGTATGGAACCTTTGTTCTCTCGTTAGTTGGAGGTGAAGGGAGCGAAAAACGCATTTTGTTATCGTTTGTGTAACACGCCAAAAATGTCAGCACTGCCAGACGATATACACCCAACTATACTGTCGTATCTTCCATGCAGAGACATTGTTCTATCTTACACTCCAACGTGCTCACAGTGGTTTAACCAAGCCAAAAAACACGTCAAACACATAAATTTCAATGATGTTTACACCTCACAAGCGATTAAAATGAACGATTTAGTGTTGCGAATGATCAACAGACGCTTTCCCAGCATAACACACCTAGAAATAGAAAAAGACAAGTTCGACTACGCAAAACAGTTAATCTTTCGCTTTCTAACAGATTGTCGCGATTTGGAACTCGTAAGCTCAGCAGGAAAGTTTTTGACCTGTACGCCACCGTATTTCAATTTCGCACTCATGCGATATCCCAATTACTCTGCAATAAGTATCACATCAACAACACTTCAAAATGAATCACTAGCCTATGAAGTCGGAACAAAAAATCTCTCCAACGAAGAGATGTCACGACTCATTGCACCTAAATCGTTCACCCACGTTATTTTGGGAGGCGAAGTGACCAGCAAATCGGATGTCGAATTGTTCCAAATCATCATGCAACACGCATTCAGCACAATGAAGTACTTTTACATGACTCCCTACAGCATTGCAAAAGAGGTAATGCTTGACAGTTTTCCTGCTGTGACTCGCCTTACCCACGTTCACATTGAGACCATGTCGCCTGTATGGCCAGAAATTCTACGTAGATCGCCAAACCTCGTACAATACGTTGGAGTACCATCAAAAGATTGTTTTGATGTCATGGCAGAACACTGTCCATTGTTGTCCAATGTTTCAATCCAAGGTTATTTATCAAAAGTGTACTCACCTGTTACACAAGATGAGATTGTTCAAAAACAAAAAAATGTTACAGTCTTTAGAACGAGAGATGTTAGCCTAGATGTGTCTGTCGATTTGTACTTGGATGAACTCGAACTAGAGTTTGGAGGATTTGTCAAACCTTCAATGAAACATTTGATGAACGTGAAACGATTGTTTATTAGGTTGTCTGGAAAAGAAGCGCTGATGTTTGCTAAAAAGCATTCAGAGGTACTGGAAGAACTTTCAGTTGATGCATCCTTCAAAACGCCAGAGTTTAAATTAATCGTTAAGAATTTTCCAAATCTTAGATACGGGGTGCTCCTGACCGAATCAAAGCACCAAGATGTGGAGATGCAATAGATGTAATACGATATCGTGAGGAAGAAGCAGAAAAGAGACCAAAAAAGAAGGCGAAATATTAAATTTACAATTCGTTTCCGATTGAAACCCAATAATCGTGCAAGTTGTTCTTTCTAGCAAATATCTCACAATACTTGCCGTTTGGCATCATCTTTTCAATCAATTCATAAATCTCTTCTGGCTTTTGCGATTGTCCTCTTCTTTCCGAAAAGATGACATCACTAATCTTGACATCTTTGTTAAATACGAGTTCTTCAGGGACCCACTCGCCATTTTCGTTTTTAATCTGACGCCTCTTAACACCAACTAAGCATGTTTCTTTGGCATGTTGCAAGTAGTAACCATGACTCTTTGCTAATCTACGATTTACAGTTCTCTTGACCCATGCTACTTCATCAACATACTCGTAACCCCACTTCTTTAACAAGTCAAACGCAAAACTATATTTTGCGTTAATGACCCAAATGAACAAGAAACCGTGGTCTTGAATATGGTTTATCGCCATACTCTCGATGAAATGGTCCATTAGTTGTTGGTAACCAATGGCAACACCACGTGTAGGGTTTGCACACGCCAATTGCCATGGAGGGTCCATCATGATACAATCGAATTTCACAACCGAGCCTAGAGCCTGAATGTTAGTCACGTAAATAAAGAAGACATACTTTGAAATCGAATTCTCTAACGTCGGCTCTAATAGGAATACAATGTTCTGGTACTTGTTCTTCCAAGTACAATTCTTTATCTTCCATGGCCAACACGAAAGAATTCAACACACCTGAATTAAGCTGCAAGTAGGGTGAAGGGACCATGTCTAAAAGTGTAAGTTTGGTCGGTATACGTACTGATGTTGTTGTTGTGATGCAATTCCAACTCGGTTTTTTTCTTCTCTAATCTATCAATATGCTTGCGTTGTTGCAGGATTTCACGCAACATTTGTTCTTCATTCACTTCCACTTCCGTGTCCGAGTCGGAATGGTCTGATTCCGACTTGGTCTTTGGCATGTGATTGTTTGGAACGTTATTTGTGTGACAATTCAAAACTAACCGTTACGTTACAAAAAGTTTGGCGCCAACATGTCTTTGTGACTTGTAAGTTAAGGCTGCACTACTTTACCACTCTTTGTTTACTTGTACAAAATTGTCTCACATGTTTGCTTGAAGTTCTTGTTTGTCTCCCATAATGGTTTACATGAGTTGTAAAACAATTCGCACAACACGCTAAAAATCACAAAAGAACAATGATGAAAGGAATAACCTAATCTCTTCCGATACTCTTCACAAAGTAACAACATGAGAGACATATTGCTTCCGCCGTTACTGATTCCACTTTTGCTGCTTTCGTCTACGAGTGTAATAGGTTTAGGGTTGACGCTGAATAAAATGTATTACGTAGTCCTATCTCCAAAGGTGATAATGGAGTGAGTCGATAGACTTTCTTGAAAGGATCGTTTCCGTAACACCACCAAAAGTTATTGAGATTGATTGTACTTATTGTTTGTAGGCACATGCTAACAAGAAACTGTATTCAAAACTGTAGGGCTTATGTCCATTACTCATGTGGTTGCGATCCTTCAGAGTTTATACTACATTTTGCCACGAACAAAATCTTCACTTTAATTTTACATAATATTGTACGCTGGTCCTCCCCCACCTTCTGGCACAGTCCAGTCAATGTTTTGTTTTGTATCCTTGATATCACATGCCTTGCAATGTACACAGTTCTGAGCATTGATCTGTAACCTCTTTGCACCTGTTGCAGCGTCATCTACATACTCGTAGACACGTGCAGGGCAAAAGTATTGTTCTGGTCCACCGTACACTGGCAAGTTTACGCTTGTTGGAATTGTTGGATCACGAAGTGTCAAATGAGAAGGTTGATCGTGACCATGGTTTGTTCCACTTCTTGCCAAATTGGTTAACAAGTCAAAACTAATAACACCATCTGGTTTAGGATACTCAATCTTTTTGACTTGATCAATTGGTAACGTAGCTTCATTATCAGTGTGCTTTCCCAAACGAACATCCCATGGCGTTTTGCTTCTCATAATCATCGAATCAAAACCAGATAAAACCATACCTGCCCATTGACCATACTTGAAGTATCCACGAATGTTTCTCTCGCCGTGTAACTCTTCTTTCAACCATGACGCTTCGAAACGTTCTTGATACGATACTGGTTCTTCTTGTCCTTTGGTAAACGCTTCAAAAGTTGCTTCTGCACCCAACATACCACTCTTCATGTTTGTGTGAATTCCCTTGATTTTTGGTACGTTCAAGAAACCTGCGCAATCACCGATTAGTGCTCCTCCTGGGAATGTCAATTTTGGAATGGAAAAGTATCCTCCCTCATTCAAACTACGAGCTCCGTATGCGATGCATTTTCCACCTTCCAAATACTTTCTGACTTCTGGATGTTGTTTGAATCGTTGCATCTCTTGGTAT
>JAESGV010000537.1_pt1 | contig 16870 bp, 18 predicted proteins | sample 9269781 | NCBI WGS metagenome assembly JAESGV01 (sample SAMN15741586, study PRJNA653496) | algae metagenome | isolation source: Tildeniella torsiva UHER 1998/13D and co-occurring heterotrophs from... | place: Slovakia: Slovak Paradise National Park, Hrabusice, Kosice Region | collected 2000-01-01 | reverse complement strand
AATGGATGAAGCATATGAACACCCAAAAGTTGATATTGTACCTACAATTCCAATGACCACTGTATCTAATGAATAAAAAGATCATATTTAATGTTACTCAGTCTTTGCTTCGCAGACAACAAAACATACTATTTGTAAACTCAACAATCACAAACATGACAGAAGAACAACTGTCGAATGTTTACGTTTGTGGATCTAATTATTTTGCACAATTAGGGTTGCACGAACCCGTAGAAAAAAATCCTTTGACGCAGCTACCAGCGTCAACTTTCAATTTTAAAACAGTTACGAACGTTATCGCCGGTATTTACACTCGAAAATACGTAACAAATATATAGGTGGATACCACTCGTTTTTTTTCACGCATGGTGGAGTAATATTCGCAGCCGGTCTTAATAGAGAAGGCCAATTGGGATTAGGCTTCACATCAAGTGTAGGCAAACATGAGATAGTGCAAGTCAACACTATTAATGGGTTGAATGTATCTGGTGGTGCTACTGGTGTCTACCATACAGTCTTTTCAACACGTATTAGACAATCGCGATTATTTTCTAACTTTTTCAGATGACGGTGGTTTACTGTGCTTTGGAGATAACAGATCTGGAGCACTCGGTATCATAGATGCGCAAACTAACCAACCGTTACGTGAACTTGTACCTACACCCACCAAAATTGAACCAAAACACTTCAACAATGAAGGTATACAAAAAGTGGCCTGTGGGTACTATTACTCGATGGTGTTAACAAAGAAAGGCAAGTTGTACGGTACTGGTCAAAATCATCAATCCCAACTTGGCATAATAGGTGAAGATATTGTAACAAAATTTACACCTATCATGTTCAATACAGGAGAAAACATTGTTGACATATCATGTGGATTAAAGCACAGTTTAGCGTTGACTTCTTGTGGTAAAGTATATGGTATGTTATTCAATGTTTGATTAATTAAAAATAGGTGCAGGATCCAATGGAAGAAGCGAACTCAAAGAAAAGACGAACGATACTTATTTCCCATACTTTCAACAAATTATGTTACCGTCACCTGCGAGATGTATAGCAGCGGGTCCATTTTACTCAATGTTTTGTACCATTACAGATGAAATGTTTGTATTGGGAAAGAATCAGTACGGACAGTTTGGCATGAAACAAAGTTCAGAACATAAAGAGTTATCCAAATCTGAAAATCTTTCTAGTAGAAAGATTACCAAGATCAATGGATATTTGGTTAGTGCTTGCAAGACAGGTTTGGTATGACCGTGATCTAACATTTGTAGAAAAGAATGAAGTTTTGTTATGTGGTGATAACACATATGGTAGTGTTGGTCACGCCACAGAGGAAAAGTATGTTACTTTTCCTAGTCGTATTCCATTAGTTGTGCCAAGTACACATGAAGTGCGAGTAGCTCTTGGTATTAACCACACAATTATTTATGTAACGGGTATGTATTGCACACGTAGCTAACGTGTTGTAGCGATGGATAGTATGATCTCATTTTTGTTAAAGTTGGGACAGTGTCAGAGTAACAAACGTTTTGTGGACATTTCTGTTGTTGGGAAAGTGTAGCAATTAAAGCTAACATCAAGAAAGGTGATGATTACAGATACAAATTATTTAGCTGTCTTACAATCACGTCATCTGTCACATCAAAACCTGTTAGCAAATGCTACGATATTCACTCGTTTGTTTCGCTTTGCTTCTTTTCGTATTATTCGCACAATGCAATACAGTTGGTGATTCATTAGCAGCACAATTACTCGCAGAATCAAGAAAACTTGCACAACAGCATTTGAAAAACCAAAATGATTGGGAAGATGAAGATGAGGATGATGTCGCAGTAATACAAGACGAAGTATCAGAGTTTGTACAACCTATGGGAGTGGACGAGTTTGATGAAGAAGAGTTGTTGAATGCATTCGCAGCAAGTTTGAACGGTCAATTTTAAAAAGCCTACTTTACAACAAAAGGTGACGTGGCGCTTTTAGTCGATCAACACCTATTTGATCGTTGAACGAAGTACTCTAGTATGGTATTTTGACTGCCGCAACAAAGACTTTCAAACTTGTACCATGTATAAACCAAAGGTTATCGTCCATGGAGTTAATACAAGCAAAGGGTCAAACCCATGGTTACTCCCACTTCCTAACAAGATTTTAGAAACTATTGAGAAAATCCCTCCTGTAGTTACTAAAAAAGAAGCCATTTTGAAAAAAAGAAAATTGGAAGAAACTGAAACAACAATACCCGATGTAACAGAAGAAAAGAAAAAGAGAAGACTTGTTAGAAATAGAGAAGCAGCACAAGCTTCGCGCGAGGTAAGGGCTAATACGTAATATAATTATTATTAGCGGAAAAAGCAATACGTGTCGCAGTTAGAACAAACTATCACCGAGTTGAACCGGAAACTCTCCGAATTGGAGAATGAAAACGCCTCGTTAAAATGTAGATTAGCCCTTCATGGAGAAACTATCGAAGATATCAAACAGGAAAATACTGTTATACATGTACCTATAGCCATCAAACCACCTAGACAAATCACGACACTTAGTCCTCCCGATCTCAAAAAGAATCATTCCATTGTACAAAATAAACTGTAACTTTTACACGCGTGTTTCTTGCTCGTCGTCACTACTTGGTGGTGCTATCTTTTTCTTCTTCTTATGATCGAAACCAAGATCATCTTCACCATCAGAATCTTCCAACTGCTCGAAATCCTCTTCGGAATCTAACTCTTTAGAATCCGTTGCTTGGAGAATTTGGTAATTTCTATACAGACGTTGATGCCTTCTGTAAAGAACAACATAACCAATACACATGATCGAAAAGACCATCACCGCCAAAGTTACTAGCGTGATCGCAGTCATACGACTAATATCAACCTCTTCACATGGTAAGTTTTGTGGTTCTGGTAGAGTGAAACCACTAAGTGCTTCCGAACAGTTTTTAGGATACTTCCAGATCCACCGTTTGGTGTACGTTCCATCCACGCACTTTGTGTTGACAACTTCAACGTCATCGTGCATGGTACAGATAGGACACTTGGTTGCTCTTGAAGTGTGGTTTGCAGGTACTAGAATATCTGTTCCATCAATGTAATGAGGTAGAGTACCATATGGATTGCATCTACTCTTTGATTTTGGATAGTACGTAGCGTATCGATATCCATCTTCTTTGCATTCGCCTAGTACTTGTTCATAGTCATAGATCGTACATACTGGACATGCTGATATGGATTCCCACTTGAGTCTTGCTTCACAACCAGAGTACAGTTTCATGAATGAACTTTGTCTAGTTGTCAACACTGGTTGACCACGACCAACTTCAGGATTACATTCAAAATCGATTACTGTACGGAATGGTGTTTGTGCGGTGTTGATTGCATCTCTAACATCAGCCATGTTATCACCATCTGGTAAATTAATGATACACATTTCTTTGGAAATCAATTGTACTTGGAATCCTTCTCCTCTCATTTCTACATCTGGTTGATCATCTTCTTTTTTGCGTATTCCATAAGAGATGTAATGTCCCATATCAAAACTCAAAATTTCACGCTCAATGCAAGCATGACTTTCGATAGTTTGATACTCTTCTTGCTCTAGATCATACTCATCTACTTGTTGATCCAAACCAATCCGTGAAGTACGACAGAAGCTTGTATCAGTAGTATTGAAACGATTACAAAGTGAAAAGTAGAGTTTTGTACTTGTATCATTTGCTTTGTTGAGTTGGAACGGTCCAAATGTATTGTATTCCAAACGAGCAGATGCTTCCAACGCATGAAGATCGTAATAGATATGAGTTCCTGGTACTGCATAATTACAATCGTTTTCACAATCTGTTGATCCTTCTCCATCAGAGTGAGTACCTTCTGGACATTTTGGACATGCGTTTCCACGTGCATAACGATCGTTAAAAGTTCCTGCTGGACACTTGAAACATTCATTCGAATCAGATGGACTAAATTGTCCTGGTAAGCATGGTTTAAATGCATCAGTTGCTTCTTCACAATAGAATCCTGCCAAACATCCTTGACACTTGTCTGCAGCACCGTTGACTTCACCTTCGATAACAATACTCTTAATGTTAACATGCGCGTCGTCATGACTTCCATACTTGTCAAACGACCATATCAATGAATGATTTCCAGGAGCCAAATAAGGTGTCGTGAATGTTCCTGTACTGTTCTTGGATTTATCGATACTGACCATCGTGTTGTAGTTGACAATAAACGAGAATAAACTATCATCATCTTCTTGTGCTTGTACGACTTCGTATTCGAATGTAACACGACCTTGTGTGTACAAGTTTGCACTAATTGTAAGTGATGCCCATTCTCCTGAACCTTCTCCAATTGCACTTTGTAAATAACTCTCTAACGTATCTGGGTTGTGAATAATTGACCAACCAGCGTTTTCATCAGTACATGAACCACATACAGTGAACCAATCAGATGGAATAGCAGAAGCATCTGCAAAATAGTTTTGATCGTATCGTAAGTGTTTGATCGCTGCAGATCCTGCTTGACATGAAGTACATTTTTTCTCAATCTTGTCATAGAGTTGACCTTTTCCTGCACAACTTGTACATTGATTCGTTTTATCATCTCGATACAAACCAGGTGGACATTCAGGACATGGTAAATCTAATTTGTCTTTTGGAATGGCAGAAGGATCAGTTTTCTCCACATCACAAATAACTGGCTGCTTGAGTTCATATACGAGTGATCGCTTCCCTTGTTTACATTCTGTGTAGTGATATTTGTAATCTGATTTGGTACATGATGGTCGTGGTATGCATGATGTGGAACCTATTGTAGAATATTCACCTTTTGGACATGGTGTACATGTTGTGGTTCCAGTAGCGTTAGAGTAGGTGAACATTGGACATGGCGCGCACGATTCAGATCCTGGAGTTTCAGCATAAGTTCCTCTTGGACATGGTGTACAGTCAATGTCATAGAATTTGGTTCCAGTAACTTTGATGTTCTACAAGTGTTAGATACAAAATATGCTTCTTACGTTAATTTGAGCACGATCTTTGCCTTTTGCCATAATTTCATTTTTGACATATCTCCACTCTGCTTTGTGGAATCCTTTTTCAATATCTTCGAATTTTCGTGTTGTGTACGTGTTTGTGTAACTGACTATTGGCATTTTCATTTGTCCATCGAGATAAAACTCTAGACCATCCATTTCACGCTCCGCATCAACTTTAAACCTACGACGTTAGATAAAAAGTTTTTCGCGTACGTGAATTCGATGCTTCCCGTTTCGCGAACTATTTGGAACCAATAAACGAGGATAATATTTACATCGTCTGGTTGGTCATCCCCAGAGTGTATATATTTGCCAGATTTGTGAATCAACCACCTTCGCGTTAGTATTGAAAGTGTGAAACCTTACCCAGTGTTTTGTCTGCATCCTGGACCTTCGCAGTACGTTTTAATGTTGGGATCGCGTTTTTCTTCGCTCCACGAAGCGATATTTGTACCTTCTGAGAATGAATAAGTTCCTGTTGGACAATCTCTGCACGATGTTTCTGGTGTGCGCAATACTTGACCGTTTTTACACTTGATATCACACGGTATTGTACGTGTGGATGCTGGGAAATCACCAACGCAATCATTTTTTTTGTACCAAACGACAAGCATGGTGTTTGTAGCTTTATCACATTCTCCAAGTGTAGAACCAAAATCTTTTTCGGTACATCTTCTTTCATCGGGATTAGTTGGTGCTAATGTTGTTTGTTTTGGTTGTACAGTCGTGGTCGTTGTGGTAGTTGTGGTTGTTGTTTGTGATTGTATGGTTGGTGGCAATGTGATCGTGGGTGTGGGGCTTGCAGCAGTGCCGTTGTCACACAACACTACAGTCGTGAACATCAACACAACTAGCACCACAAGCAATCGTTGTCTCATTGTTTGGTGTTGTTTGAGTTGTAAACAACAGTTTTGAGCATGGACTTACCAGACGATGTTTTCAATTTTATCCTACAGTATCTTCCATTTCATGATGTACTATCCATTCAACAAACGTGTACTCACTGGTGGGAAGTAGCAAAACTACAAAAATCGATAAACATTGTACCAAAAGAAAACGGATACAAGAAGCCTTTTAAACTCACTCGTGAACAAATAGAAGTGTTTGGTAGGCGATTCCCAAATATTACAGAAATATACTGTAGCCAACATTTATCTATTCGAAAAGTACAAGAGGAATTGAGTGCATTCAAATATTTGCAACTTGCGTCGTACGAAAATGCTGTGTGGACTATCAAATGTGTAGAATGGGATACTATTTCACAAATATGGCCGCTATACAGAGGACTAGAGTTAACAGCAATGCATGACATAACCAACACAAAAATACAGATTCCTGCAAACATTGCGTCGATGAACATTACACACGTATCTCTGTTATACTCATCATATAACGAAGAGTTTCTGCAACGAGTACTGCCATATGTCACACGCACGGTCACACATGTACACCTGAGTAGCAGTGCTCCACTACCAGCGCTCAAGAAACTCATCGAAATGCTGCCAAGTGAGAGCAACATAACTCATTTCACTTGCAAGAAAGTAATCGATGCAAATCTATGGACAGAATTATTCTCAAAATCGCCAAAATTGATTCATTACCAAGGTAGTTTATCATCAGTTGAGTTAGCAGCTTCTTTAGACGCATACTGTCCGAAGCTCACAAGTTTGCAACTAGACGACATGTTTGGATCAAAAGTGAACGAGCCAAACTCGTGGTTTAGAAATTTGAAAAAATTGAAACTATTCGAAGATATTATGCAACTAGATGACGATATACAACTAGAAGAATTTAGTTCCGATGATTGGGAGGATCATTACCTTCCACACCTGAAAAACGTGAAAATACTAAATGTAAAAGTATTTGACATCAAAAAAGTAATCGATAATTTCCCAACTATACAAGAAGTATGGATAAGTACAAATATGAAATTGGATCATATTAAGCAACTTGCAAATGGAATTCCAAAATTACGTTTCATTCATGGATCGAATGATCGTATCCGACAAGGAAAAGATGGACGTGGAGAAGTAATCGATGCAAATGAAATTAGACTCATCAGTCGACCCACTAAAAAAGCAAAACGTTGATTTATCGTAACTCTCCTTGCAAATCACTTACAATTCTATTTCTCAATTGTTCATGAATCTCATTCACTTCAACATTTGTCAAACTACGATCCATGGATCGATAATTAATACGATAACACTTGCTTGTTCGATTTGTTTTTGGGTTCTTAAACTCGTCTACAATTTTCACATTTTCTGCCAAATCTCCTGCGACTTCTCTTACAATTTCGTACATGTCTGTATCGTTGTACTTTTCAGGAACCCAAAAACTAACATCACGATATGATTCTGGATACTTGCTGTATGGTTTAAATTTGACGATTCCGTTCTTGAATTGATCCAAGAAACGTGCATCTTCACTCCAGAACAAACGAATATCAGGAATGTCGAAGAGTCTCATGGCTAAACGTTCTAAACCAAGACCAAACGCGTAACCACAGTAAACACTTGGATCATATCCTGCGTTTGCGAGGATTTCTCTTCTGATAACTCCTGAGCCTAAGATTTCCATCCAATCGTTGTTGTGAAACACTTCTACTTCTAGTGATGGATCAGTAAATGGGAAGTACTCGTCTACCCATTTGATCTTTGCATCTTTTCCAAATATTGTGTGAACGACACCTTCCAAATCTTTTTTCAACTCTGATAAAACGTGTGCTTCTAAAGTTGTTCCTTGTGGTTGATCTCCTTGTTTGAATATTTTCACACCATCCATTTGATGGAAAACTGGGTAGTGTGTAGCGTCAATATCGTCACGGCGATAAACATCTCCTGTTACGAGAAAGGCTTTATGTCCGTCACGAATTAATTGAACTTGGTGAGCAGTTGTGTGAGTACGCAACACTGTGTTTTCGTCATAATAGTACGTATCCGATAATCTTCTGCTCACATGATCTGTTGGGATTAATAAATCGTCAAAGTTTTGTTTTGTTGTGACTTTAGGATGAAAATTGTCAAATATCTACTGTTTAGTTGATAGATCTGAGCATACTTTAAACTGTGGCTGATTTTGCACGAAATATTGTTCTACTAGTCTTTTTAAGGTGTTGAGTGGGTGATTTTCGCGTAAGTGAATATTTCTGTTGATTTTTTCTTCAATCTTTTTTGTGACGTTGAAGTAGTCGTTTGTGGAATAGAGTCGATGACTAAACAGTGGCACTGTGTTTGGCGCTATATTTACTCTTGTGATTGTAGACAAGAGCCCTCGTCTTATGGTGGTACGAAGCATTGTTTGATTGTAACAGAGATGCCAACAGCAAGTTCAATGAAAAGATGTTACCGATTATTTTTAATTTTGCAAAAACTTTTATTGTACAGCAAGGAGAATCAATAAAGCATTCCATAGCCAGTTGAAGCTGATCATAGAAGCTGATGACCGAGGTCTAAATGGTGAATCGTTCTGTTCAGCAGGTGGAACTACTAACGGTTTGCAACCTGTTATAATCTTGGGAAATTCAACTGTTGGATTAGTTCCTAGTAATGCTGTACAGACAATTGAAGCAAATGGAGACATATTAACAGGTGCATCAGTCACAGCACCATCGACAACCATTAACAACGAATTCCAAAGTTCATCGATGAGACTAACACCATCTATTGCGCTTCTTTTAATAATTTATTTTGTGTTATAGGATAAATATCTATTCTGTTTTTATACTCTTCTCTTCATCTTCTGTTGTCGTCCAAATCTGCAGTACAGATGTGTCCCTAAAGATTCTTAATATTTGCTCAAACATAATTTCTTCTAGCGCAATATCTCTACTTTCTCTGGCTATATAAATATCCATCACAAAACTTAATAATAAATCGACATTATCCACATTTTCGTAAAAGATTGATCCAACGAGTCCACTTGCAAAAGATCGAACCAAATTACCAACAGCCAAGACAAACGTTGTGTAGAACGCAATAATACCGATACCACTAATCAAACTCAAAATCGAATTAGTATCACTAATGACAATGTAAGCCGATTGAATCCAAAAATAGATTCCTGTAGAATTCATCGTCATGTTTGTTCCTGGATTATCAAAATTATATGATGTACATGAAAACACCCAATAAAGCGACACATTTTGTGCGTTACGAATTCCCATTGTACAATTGGGTAAGAATTCTGGTGCAACAACAGCTTTGCGAAGGCCATCATACTTGTTCAATAAATACGGGCTATACACATTTCCTAACTGCAAATCACTTTTTCCATCGTTATACTCTGTCGGCCGATTGATCATATCTGCTAACGCGTTACGTTGTAAACGAGTAAACGAATATTGTTGTTTAAACGCAACTGTTTGTGCAGAATCAGGTCCCAAACGATCAATGGTGGTAGTAAATACTAAACTGAGTGTCTTGTTAGTCTCTGATAGTTGATAGCTCAACATTTTCATTGATGGAACAGAAATAGTCCAAAAAGAATCCGAAAAGTCGTCCATTGGGAACACTTGTACGCGATCATCCAAATAATCAGGAAAGTTTTTCCGTAACATTTCTCCATTCATCAACTTGTTCATTCTTGTATTAAATTCTTGAGAGTCTGATAAATCGATACTTGACGAGTACATGTTTTCGAATCCTTTTATCCCTACAGAATTACTGATATATTCTACTGTATTATAGGTCAATGAAGGATTCGCAGTCGAGTAGAAAATTAATGGGAAAAAGATCAATACACACAGTACTGAAAAGACGATAAATCCACCAGAGATTTTTGTAAATAAATCTCTTGGATGACCAAACTTGCGTGAATCTCTTTGATCTTTGACACGATCACATTTTCTCATGTACAACGCACGATAAATGTCTTCCATTTTTAACCAGTCTCCAAATGATAATGAAGTGCGAATAAATGTCCAATCTAGAATGGTTTTGAGTTCAAATACGAATGGAATGGCACGCCATAGTTGATAGATCCAACAAAAGAGCCAAAAATAACTCTTTGCGAAGAATTGTGAAAATGTTCCAACTGTTGGGTATCCATTCTTGATTTGTAGGCATGACAACCACATACTCACACACTTGAAGAAGAACAATACTCCTAGCAAGATCACGCCAGTATTGTTCTGATTTGTTTGTATGACATCATAGAATACCAAATACACAATATGGTAGGTGATCACTTGTACGATAAGGAACAATATCTTGAGTCGTAGCGCTGATTTCAAATACAATACTCGTTCTACGCATATTTCCAAAAAGAATAAAAATAGTATGATTACATATGTTCCCGATAGTTGATTCGAAATGATATCTCCAGTAATGTTATCACTTGGTCTTCCGTTCATGTAATTAAAACATATCACGAAAAAGATCAATGCAACGATATGCGCCAAGTTACTAATCACGTAAAAATCACGTCCGAGTTTTCGTTCTTGTACTGTCAAACTAGAGTAGTACTGCACGATAAACGCTTTGGTGTCTTGGATAACTCGTACGAGTACGTTTGGTCCACTTGGTTTTTCTTTTGCTTCTTGTTCAATTACAACTTGAACGACACCACGTGGAGAAAACATTGGTTTTTCGTATCGCATGGCGCGTCTTCTAAAGGATTTTGAAGCTTCTAATTTTTCTAATTGTGTTTCTTCTTTGGATTCTTTTTCTTCCATATCTGGTGGTAATGAGACTTGTCGACGTGGTGTTTGTACTTCTTCTTTTTTACGATTGTGTTTGGTCCACTCTCCTCTCTTTTTCAAAGTATCACGATGGAAATAAATTGCCAATAGAATTACCAAATACATGATGATATCAGAAATTAATGTAGTTGATGGGTTCCAACCAACGATTTGTAGTTTCTGGTACCCTGGTGCAGTTTGTGTACCATAGATAGCATCTTGTATCAAATACATCAAGTATTTGAACACCATCATACACATGGTGAACAATAGAGAAACTTCCCAGTACCTTCTCGATGGATATGGACTTTGTTGCGCGGCATATAGAAAGGCACATAGCGTAAACACCAAATTGTAAATCGTTGGTGAATACACTAAATTGATCACAAATGCCGCATAACATATTGTGTCGGTACTACTCAGTACACAATTAATGATACTTGTTTTCATTTCCATTAGTTTGCTAACCAATAACAATGCCAATTCTTTTCTTGGTTTATCTGTTTCTTCCTCTTCTGTGTAATCAGTGAACACTACCGCTTTATCATCTTTGATGGCAACATCGGTCAATATGCGAACGATGTCGTCACGATTTTCCAAAGCGATACTCATCATGGGTCGAGCTGCGGAAATGACCAAATCGATAGCCCATATAGTGTACAAGTAAAATGTTCTTTCGGCAGTGAGTAGAAACGATCGAGCTTTTTTCTCATACTTGTTTTTCTTCTTTTTGATTTTTTCTTGTGTTGCTTGCGATACTAGATCTTTGGAAATATTCAATGGTGGTATATTTGGTGTTTTGATGAAGGGTGCTTGATTGGGACTAATCTTGGGTGATTTGGTTGGTGATTTGATTGTAACGCGCAAAACACTCTTTGGTGATTTTGGAGATTCTGGTGTTGGTGTTTTTGGTTGTTCTTTGATACTAACTTGTTCTAATTCCACTTGTCCATCTTCTTCATCATCACTAGAATCTTCTTTCTGTTCTCTTGGTGACTGTATAGAAATATGCGTATCTGTAGAAACGTTTGATCCTTCATCTTCTTGAACTTCGTACGTAATTGTTTCTCCAAATGTTACAACACTTGGTGATCTAACAGGTGGTTTCTCTTGTTCCAATACAACCTCTTGTTCCTCTTCTACTGTATTTGTTACTCGAGGAGTTTGTGCCATAGCTTGGAATGGATCATCTTCATCTTCTGGTTGTGTTAAAGGATCTTGCTCGACAGGAGTTATAGGTGTAGGTTGTGCTGAAATAGTGATAGTATGATCATCGGCTGTTTCCATTGTCGTTTCTGTTCTTTCGGATTTATCTGTTTGCATTGTCGTTGTTTGATGTTCCGAAGTTTCGATTTGAATGGCAGCGATCTTTTCTGCATCTTGCAATAACTCTTCTAATACTTCCAAATCGATAGAATCAACAATGGCACTCTGAATTTGTCTCGATCGAACAACTTTTCGCAATGCGATCTCGAGTACAGCTCTTTCGTGATGCACTTCGGAAATGTTTTGTTTGTATGACTCGCATATCTGCTCATACATTTTCTTTAAAGAATCCTGACCATGTGAACTATCATCTGTGTGTCGTTGGTAATCTTTTAACGCTTTCATTGCCATTTCTCTTCTCTTTTTCAAATAGGAACGTTCCGCGAAGCGTTTAACGAGTTGTGCAGCCAAGAAGGCTCTGTTTCGTGCTTGTTGATGTTTTCTCCTCTCGCGTTCTTTCCATAGTAAATTAATGAAAAAGACATAATCTTCCGTTAAAAAGATTCTATCTTGAATGTAGTATGAGGCAAATACGAGTACAGTGAGCGTGATTTTGCCGGCATCGGCCATGGAAGTCATGCCAAAGAATCTCATAAACGGTAGCGTCCACGCTTGTCCGTTCCAATTTGTTCCTGGTTCTCCCACGACTGTCAGTGGAATTTGATATAACGCCATTATCATTGTTATGCAATAGTAAAACGCACCGAGTCCGATCCAAAAGTATCTCGTCTTCCAATAGATTCTATTGATTTGATTGAAATAAATCAAAGATAGAGCCATTTGTACAACTTTTAGAAAACCTGGTGATACAGCCGCATCAATAAAAAAGATGATCAATGGAACTTTGTTGAAGAATCGGTATAATATCAGTAACCGAAACTCGTCATAGTAATTTCGAGGCTTTGTTCGTACTGTGAAATCTGGTCTTGTAGAGTATACTGGTAATTTCACATGCATTGCATTATTTTTCTTTTGATAGTGCCGTAAGAGTTGTGGTGGACTCATTTGGCGTTCATTAGCTTCATCGGCATCAGGGGAGGAAACGTTTGTTGCTGATGTAGTTGGTGCATTGTACAAGTGTCGCTTCTCGGCAAATACTCGTGATTGTAAGAACGCGAAAAACAAAACCAAGTACATGACAGCAATGACACCTGGATTTGCAAGAGGTTTCGATTGTATATCTTGAGCTCGTAGTACAATGTAATTAAACATTTTTCTTCCTGCCCATGATTGTAAATTTGCATAAATGTCATAACTTGGTAGTGGTGTCAACTGAAATGCAAACAGTACAACAATGTTCAACTCTAACATGAGGCAAATGCCAATCCAAACTTTTGAGATAAGTCTTCTAGGTAAGAAGAAGCAAAATCCAAAGATCAACAAATACACTAATCCCCATACTGTCTGTAAGAGTACCATAGCAGCAATGATCATTGTTAACAGTGTAATGTCGTAACCAAACTCATCGAAAAAGTGATTACACATGAAATACCCGACTTGACGCGTGAAACTCCACAGACGAGTCCATATTGTTACTTTCTTTGGTTTATACTCTTCTTCTGTAACAAGTACACCAGGTTTATACGTTCCGTCCTTGATCATCTCTGCTCTCCATCGATTCATTGGTCTTTGCATAAGCGCAAGCACAAACACGAAAATATGTGACCATAGAACGTATCCGACAACATTTCCTGAAGGGTAGAGTTGGAAACCTGCCCACTCTAACCATACACATTTATAATCTCTAGTTGCAGGAACATCGCATTGTAGGAACGATTTAAAGTACGGGAATTGGAAAATGTACATCATGAGTATGATTAAAGCCGAGTAGAGCCAGGTTATTGGCCATAAATAAACACTTAGTGTTGGTATAGGTGCATACAAAAGTAGTAAAATAAAGTATCCTGCTCCCATGAGACCAGAATTGAGTTGTGCGGCTACTACGATGAATATGAAAAGTAACTTGGCATGATGCATGATACATGCTCGTTTTGCAATGAGAGTGATCTTTTTCACGATTCTATCTACTCTCGATATTAATCGTACGAACGATTTCTTCTTAATTTCTGCCGGTGTTGCTGTTTTTGGCTTCAAAGGTGCAAAGTTACGCAACTGTATAATCGACAACAGTAGAACTACCGTATACGGCAGCAAACTCGCCGACTTGTATTGGAATTGTGTCAAACCCAAGTATGAAGCATCCATGAACACTAAATATTAAAAATGTTGTTCAACCATCACTTACGTCGATCAAATGGATTAATTGTAGCAATAACATCATCTAATAGTCTTCTAAGTAGTGGAAACTGATAAAAATACACTGCGAAAAACACTACTCCATTATACAACACAATCGCATACCAACATATTTGTAGTACACGATACTGTCTAGAAAAGATCGTATGAATAATCACATACGGGTACAACAGTAATAAGTATCCAATACCAATTACTGTCGCTTTTCCGTCAAGTATAACGAGTAATGTGATCGCTAAATAACTCAAAAAAATTCCAAAATGTTTCCATAGTATTTTGATTCGTTGAATGACTTTTCTGATGTTGGGGAATGTTACTTCTAGTGTTTTGTCACGATCGATGTGAGTACCTGCGACATCTTCCAACCTTTGAACGTGGAATTGTATTGTAACAATGAATAGAACGACGAAATGCCAAACTAGTCCTTCCCAGAACGAGTTGTGACCAAATGCTACAAATCCTATCGTTTGATACTCTTCGCCAACAACTTTTGTATAGTACACATTGAAAAAGTACAGCGTTGCAACTACAAATTGGCAATAGATGACTAGAATAATCCACGCTTTTCGTGCAAATACTTTGAACACAAAGTATAGTAAGAAAAAGAGTAGATAGATCGCATGTAGTACATCAGCGTTTGGTGTTGTCAAATCTGAAAAGTACAACACTAGTAGCGATAGATAGTACGAATACCGCACGAAAAAGTTGATAATGATGTCACGTGATGTGGTGAGTACACGTACTAGTCGTGACTTTGGTATTTCCGGCTTTGGGGTGTTTTCCACTGGTTTAGGCGTCGGCGGTGGTGGTTTAAACATTAATCTAACCCGAATAGTGATCGCCATCAACAAAATCACAACCATGTGTCCAAATATGACACAACTCGCATACGGTACACTACTAACTCCAATCTTGTTTAAAATGACAATCGTAGCCGTATCATAAAACGTCATAAAATACGGCAAGTTGAATACAAATTGCAAGAATATGTAAAACAACGAGTACAAAAATGTGGCTGGTACCACATACACCAATAATTGATTTGGTGAAAACAATCCAATAAATAAAACTAATAAATAGATCATGGACAGCAGGTTTGGTACTGACATGATAAAACATGGTAGTGCGATAAGTAGTGTATAAATAAAGTAGCGGTGCAAGAAATTAAGTGTCTTGTTCTTTAGCCAAAGACTGTGACGTTAATAGTGTAATGAAAAAACGTACGTAATTTCGGCAAACATTCGTTTCACTTTTTGTGTAAGTGATTCTTTTTCTGATGACTCTGTTGATGTAGTTGTTGCGATGTTTTGTGTAACATCACGAACATATTGTACACGAGCAACGTAATACTTGTTTGCAATTGAACAAGTCTATACACGATGAGTAAATCATAACAACACTTACAGTGATATATAATACAAATAAACATATGATCAAGCCATACGCCCATCCAAATGTTTCAAAATCTAATGATAATGGTGATAAGTTCATAAACCCAGTCATTCTTCCAAACGTGGTATCTCGTAAGAACGATAAATACCACATACGCGAGTTATTCAGTACGTATACGATAATACTCGTATAGAACGCGACACCGATCATAATTCCGCCCATTATCCATGATGGAATACTTGTTGGTAGCGCCACTGTAACAATGTATGCAATAGCAAGTACAAAGTACGGTATCGTGATAAAACTTGGGTATATTGCACCAGTGACCATAATAACAAGTAATAACCAATATCGATCTAGTGCGTGAATATTTGGTGAATCTTGTGAAATGGCTCTTGCAAAGGTACTGTTCAACTCATCAAAACTCGATGCCGTTTTGTATTTTTCTTCCAAATTGACTTGTTGTTCGAAAAAGATTCGTTTCCAGTAGATTCGAAGTTTCCATAGTGTAAATTGTAATGCGACAGTAAGTGCACCGAATACGACGATTATGATTTCTGGAATAATGTTCACACTCACTAGTGTAGAGTCCATTTTTGATAATCTACTGTGTGAGTATGCATGTTGGTGACACTTACTGAACAATGCCAAAATCAACCAAAAGTTGGGTTTGTTCGAACGTTGCTCCTGCAGCGTATGCAATTTGGAACGAAATTTGTATAGTTAAAAAGATTGCTGCGAGAATTGTCGTAACGATCGTCAGTGGGAGTTTTGGTGTAAACATCCAAAAACGATTGATAGGAACGTACAAATAGTACCCAAAAGAACTGGGAAACGCAAGTGTAAACAATAAAATTGTTAAGTAACACGTAGATGCGTAGTTTGTGCGAATTGCAGAGCCAACGAACAAACAGGCAACGAATGCGAGCGAGCATAAAATTGTCAAAATTTCTAAAACGACTTGTACGACTTTTTTTGCTATTTCTATTCTTCTTTCTCGTGCTTCTGACCCTTTAGACGAATCTAAATCGCGTGGAGTCATTGATAGATCGAAAGAAAGCGAATTATGCAGTGTTTGTGGGGAATCTTCTGGAGCTTCTGTCTCTTTCGGTAGTGCGATTTGTAGATCATGTTCGGCCTTTGGAGAAGACGCATCACGTAATTCTATCTGCGTCTCACCATTCTCTATGCTCATGTGGTTGCAAGATTGTCGTCACGATGATTGTAAGTTCTTCGAAC
>JAESGV010000536.1_pt1 | contig 16879 bp, 23 predicted proteins | sample 9269781 | NCBI WGS metagenome assembly JAESGV01 (sample SAMN15741586, study PRJNA653496) | algae metagenome | isolation source: Tildeniella torsiva UHER 1998/13D and co-occurring heterotrophs from... | place: Slovakia: Slovak Paradise National Park, Hrabusice, Kosice Region | collected 2000-01-01 | reverse complement strand
TTTGTGCAAATTCAGGAGTGTCTGTGAAGCAGTGCAGATGTACTTTCCAGTCTTTTGGCATGTATGTTGATAATATTTGAAATGTATCGTCTTCAGCTTCTCTGGTGTGTACAACAACTGGTTTTTCATATTCTACAGCCTTAACGAGTTGTTTTATGAATACTTCTTTCTGAATCTCAGCAGTACTGTGGTTGTAGTGATAATCCAAGCCAATCTGATAGTTAAAACAGCAATCACAACAAACCTCACCATACGCGACAGCTTTTGGATGGTTTAAACATTCTTGGATCGCTTTTTCACAAAATTCGTTGTAGTATTTTGCATTGTGAGGATGAATACCTAAGGGTTATATAAGATCAAATAGATACCAAAGGCGCCGTATATTTTAAACTTTTCATGATATTTTTCATTCAACAAATCTTTCCATATCCCTAGTGACGGCGATAGCGCTGCTGTATCACAGAATATTGCAATACAAGAGTCAAAAGAGGAAAAAAATTGTGTTGCTAGTTGTGACGTAGAGTTAGGAACAAATTGATTCTCTAGTAGTTCTACTAGTTGTTTTTTGGCGAGCGCTTCATTTTTGTTATGCTTTTTCTGAATAATATACTCTAAATGCACGTGTGTATCACAAAAGCGGATGTCATCATTGAGTTGCGACAGAATATTTGCTAGTGTTGAATAGAACGGCACAGATGGTGATACTATTTGCTTGTTCAGCGAATGTTGAGTTTTACGCATTGTGTTTTACAATCCAGCATAAAGGCTTTCAACTTACAGTATGAACACAAAGCGACTACGATCCAACAAAAGCCGTAGTATAGCACCTGTAATATCCTTTTTTTTCACAAACAGCGCTGAACCGGCGGTTGCAGACATACAAACGCTAACAACTGCATTAAAGACGAAATTGAAATCACAACAGTTAAAATGGAATGGAAATGTGCTCTGTCGAGCAGATTCTAACATTCTCATAATATACAACGTCAAAATACAAAAAATGGTAAAGTATTTCCAGTGTCCCTTCGTTCCTTGTACAACTACACGTTTTGGAAAGTCGTTCATCATAACCAACCTAAGCGGTGACGCGGTATACCTACTAGACTTTGAGTTGAACTACAAAAAGGTTTATTCAGGCAAGAATATTATCTGCTGTATTCCATTGACCAATAACACTTTTATTATCGCGACACGGAAGCGTATTATCCTCTTAAACGAGCATTGGAGAAAGATAAAATCTACTCAAATACAAAAGATAAGAGATATAATACAATTGACCGATGGAAGGCTTGCAGGACTTCATGGCGAGAAAAATAATCAAAATTTACATTTCACGATCTGGGACGCTACATGCAAACTTGTTAGCTCTACTCAAGTCCCACCAAGTGATGATATCTTCAAGTTAGTTCAATTGTCAAAGAATCAAGTTTCTGCGTACGGTTTTGCTAAGTCATGGCTTTTTGACTTACCAACACTGAATAGCACCCGTGGAGCAAAAGGAACACTAGTAGCAAAATTAGCAAATGGCATGCATGTAGTAATGAACTGTCCTACGCTGAAAGTGTTTGATGGTGATATATTAATTCGTGAGATTGAGAATTGTTATCCATACAGTACGTGGAGAAATTCAGTGGCAGAAGTTTCACATGGTGTAGTTGCTTGGCAACAAGATCATACACTAATGTGTTATAACATACTTAACGGAGCACATGTAGAAGGATATCCAAAACCTTTATGCACAGCTGTGCTCTTAGAGTATTTATTAGAGTAATTAAAAAATATATTAAAACAAGCAAAGAAAATTAAAATATGTATATAAACTTATTTCCAGTTACAAAATCCAAAGTTGTTTTTATTTATTTAAATATAAAAGGTGTACTTTATTTAAATAATTAAAATTATTTAAATTATTAAAATAATTAAAAGTTTAAAAATAAAACAAAATTTACTTTTGCTTTATAAAAATTTTATATTTTTTACTTATATTTTATAATTTTAACCAATATTTATCTTTTTCTATTTTTATTTGATGTTATTAATTTATTATTAATTATAATTTTTAATATATTTTACATTTTTTTAAATTATCTTTTATAAATATTATTGATTATGTATGTTACTAGGAGAAACATGTACTTTATGAAGCAGTGACTGTTGCACAGTAATAGATTGTTCATTTTATGTTTAATAGCGCAATAATATTTTTATAAACTCTATTCCTTCATTAATTACAACTTGCAAAACAAAAGCCTACATAAATAAGAAATAGAAGCTTACTTTCCTAGTTGCAACTACTATATTAACATTTTATGTGAATATGTATTACAGTATATATCTTTGATTGAAATGCTTATATCTTTCTATTTAACTCTTTTATTTAAATGTTTAGCTCATTAACTTTATTTGAATGCTTTTTATTCTAATTTGTTACTAATATTTTATTACTTATATTACTATCTTTCTTTTCACATAACTTATATTAGTAATGTAACACATATTACTTACTTTGTAAATTTCCTTTTCTTGCTTTTCAAATAAAAACTTCAATTTTTTATGCTGTTTTTTAAGTATTTCTTATTTTAACAAAAATTAATATATGAATTTAAATACCTTTGTATTCTTTTTTAAATTTTCTACTTTTTCTTACAAACTTTTAATTATATCCACAAACTTAGTTTTTTCTTCTTCATATTTTTTAAAGCAGGATTTTAATGTCTTCTTTTAAAATTTAATATTTTTCATAGTATTAGTCTAACAATTAGTATATGAATTAAAATATTTTTGCAGGTTGCTTTATTTTTTAACTTTTTTTTAAGTGTTAAATATTTCTTTTAATCTTTTTAAATTATTATTATCAACTTCACTTAGTTTTTCTTCTTCAAATAACATTATCTTGTATGATAGCACTTTATTATTACACTTCTTAATTTAACTTTGCAAGTAATATTTTGTTTTTTAATTGTATATAAAGTGTCATTAATTAAATCAAATAATAGAAGATGTTTTTATGATCTATGTTTTAAATATGCTTTTAACTATCAATTCATGTGATATTCTATTCTATGCTTTTAATACACATTCTGTGTATTTCTGTTTATAATTTTTGGATTGTCAATACTAATACACATTTAATTTAATATCTAATCTTTATACACATTTTTTAAATGTTTTTTAAATGAGCTATTCACATAGATATCTAATACTTGTATTGCATCTATATATCTACTAAGAACTTTTATGATTTAAATTCTTTATTTTTAGTGGTTATATACATAGTATCTGTATAATGCTCAAAAAATCATTTAATAATAGTATATGTTTGATTTAATCTTTTAAAGCGAAAATATTATATAAAATTCCCATCACAATGCTTCATACATTCTCTCTGTTGTTGTCTAAGTTATACTATTTTGTTTCATAATCACTCCAGGAACTTTAACAATAATTTGCTTATACCTTTTACCCTTTAAGTTAAAATCTGTGACTTCATGCTTTGCTAACCTATGAAAAATCAAAACTGGTTTTAACTTATCTCCAGCAGCGTTACAACCTACATAACTGTAACCCCTTCTTTCTTCTGACCATTAGTTCTAATCTCTACAAATTTTACTTTTAAATTATCCCTAGTATTTGTTTAGCCTTATTATGAATAAAAAACATTATTGTAACATTTGATGTAGTATTAATATACTTTTAATTATTATTATTTAAAATTTAAACTTTAAAAAAGTTTAAAAAAGAGAAAGCATAATTAAAAGAAAAAATATTAAAGTTAGAATCAGTAATAACTTTTAAAAACATTATAGATGTGAACAAAGTTAATTAAAAACAAAAATGGGGGTCCTTATAATGCATATAACTTTATTAATGCAACTAATTTTACTTTTGTATTACTAAATGTAACTAACAAAATTAACATAACATATATTTTTTATGAATCCCAGTTACAATATTGTAACTATTATAATGTCTTATAAGCTATCATCAGCTAAAAGATGATGTTCATCAAGTATACTTTCAGCCTGTATCAAATCTAGCATCTCTTTTACAGTAGATGGCAAATCCTTGAAACAATAACCTTTTTTACCATCAGATAATAATCCTTTTGTTAAAATATTTAAAGTAAAATAGAGTACTCTTGGCCTACAAATAGTTCCTTCTTAGATAAGACACGAGATGAATTAACGATGGTTATCCTTTCCACATTGAGTGGATAGTTCTTGTACCTAACAAATGTGTGCAAATAATAGCAAATCAAATCTGTTACATTTACTGGTTCAGTCTTACCAAGCGAAATAACAATGGTATCTGTTCTTAAATTCAACCTATCAATGCTAGTAACCACAATATTCTCACTATTTTGAACATCAACAACAAATAAATGCCAGTAATTATTAGCACAAACTTGAAATAATAAAAGTGTTTGCTTCTTTAGCAAAATAAAATCAAATAACTCATTTGCTTTGCTCATATACACATTTAGAATTACTCTTATTTGCTGTGCACTAAAAATAATAATTTTGACAGTTAATTAACGCTTGTCACATACTTTGATAGGAGAACAATTTAAACAACTAAAATAATATTTTGTAAGTGTATCACAAATGTCATCACTCATATAACCAGTTGTTAAAAATTCGTTTTCATCTTTTAACTGTGTTATTCTATAGATTGAAACATATGGCAGAATATCTTCTCCCCCAACTGTACTATCCATATTACTCTGCATGTTGTCATACATATGTGGTCTTAAATTGTCAGCTATTGCCTCTTTCAAATTCACCTTTTGTAAGTACTATTAGTTATATTACTTACATTATGTATATTATTTATTAATGTAACTAAGGTATTATATGTACTGAGGTTATACAAAATACTAGCTATAATGTTTGTTGACACTGGTATATACACACTAGTTATTGGCAGACTAAAATAACCAATAGCTTTGTATTTTGAGATGAGATTCCATGTATTACCTGCTTTGTTCACTTTATGTTTTGTCAAGTCATACTCAGCAGATAAATAATCCAGCCATTTCATTTCACCCTTGTATCAAGTCTGTTCATAGTGCAAACATTATCCTAGTTTATACATTGTTCTAACTATCCAACAATTACTTGTATTGATAAATTGTCTAAATTCTTTGATTTTTAAGGAAATGTTTGTTCCATGTGAAAACATTGGTAGTTTTAGATCAACTACTTCGTGCTCAAAATCTATGATAAGTATATTTAAAATAAGTATACCAATTTGTGGTAACGTGTTATCTATTATTTCTTTTAGACACTTTTCACCATTGGCTAAAAAATACTCACTACTTGTCAGAAGCACTTTGCGCTCTTTTTTAGGCTTTACAAATCTAAGATAACTAAAATTAATGCATACCTTCTTTTTTATTATCTTTTTTGTTATGCAATAACAAATTGATTGATTTTCTAACTTTATTTAGCTGCTTTTTTTCATTAATATTTGGTTTACTATGATCTGAAGATATCTGCTTTGCAGCTAAGCAAATCAAATCCATATAATTTGTATTCAGTGCATAAACTAAGAGTTTAACAGTAAATGATAAGTTATTTTCTGGTTGTTTGACCTTTAAAAGAGTAGTTACTGCAGAAATGACGTGCTCAAACATATCTTCTGGCTCATCCATGAATTATAATTACTCGTTTGTAATAGATACAAGTTTTCTGCTTTGCTAAAACTAAAAGTATGCAAATGCATTATAAACAATATGTAAGTTACAATAGTTATAAAAGTATAGCAAGTTATATATGTTTTATAGTACTAATAGTTATGTTTTGTAAACAAACTTACAACAAAAAGGTTATTAGTTGTGTATAATTATCAGTTTGCTAAAGATGCCATTGGTACATAGTGAGAGGATATTAGAAATTGATGCAACTAGTAAGAATTCGGCTTATATTGCTTTGACAATTGACATATTTCACAACTTTAGTTTGTAGGAAGATGTTCAAACCCAATACATCAAATATCGCAAAGAAAAAAAATTAACTACACTTTTGCGCGACTATATATTGGATGAGGATGATTTAAAACTTTTAGGTGAGTTGTTTACACGACAAATATATTTAGCTAAGTACAAAAGCAATGAATCTAATATACCAATTCCAACAGTGGTGTGATTTGCGCTACATACTTGGTGCAAAAAGAAAATTTATTTGTACTATTGGTATTAAACCCACTTGACATGGAAGTAATTTATGACTTTAATACTGTAAGTTTAATTAATTATCAAAGTAACACATAGATACTCAAAAATACAGCAAAAAAGGAGGAGTTAAAAATAAAAATAGAATCAAAGGATGAATACTTTGAAAGTAATATAAATAAGTGCAAGATTCAAATTATACATTTAAAAGAATCAGTATTCAGTCTTAAAGACATGATAAAAACACAAACAATAAAGTTGGATGCTGTGACATCACAAAATAAAAAGCTAACACATGAAGTAAGAAATTGAAAATTTTAACAATAGATAACGTTACTAAAAAAGAATATTAATGCTGCACAAAACATACTTAGTAAAACATGCGAAATGAGCAGCCTACTATTGTCACCAGTAAAAAGCTTACCAGGAAAAGCTTAACAGCAAGCATTATTACCTGCAAAGGTGAACATTAAGAACAACTTGCCTAAGTACGTTGTGTATGCCATGTTTTATTCCTATGAATTCATTGGTAAAAATCCAACATTATTTGACGATGATGAAAAAGACATCAGTAAAACTGAATATGTAAATAATGTTATTAGTCTACTTCATACCTATCTGCAACTTAAGTTTAAAAGTACATGCAGAGTGTCAGTGGATTTAAACTATCGATTATGCAGCATATGATTACAACAAAACCACAATCATTATCTGATATGAAGAATTTAGAGAAGCCAACACACATTATTTCGGTTATTCTAATAGTAGTAGTTAGTGCCAGGTAAATATTATTTACTATTAACCTTTTAGATTGTTTTATAAGATCACAATTAAACCAACTGATATAAACTTGATAGATTAAATCAACTGCAGTATTAAAGGCCAGGTTGTGTTTGATAAAAGTAAAGCAAAGATAGAGCTTAAAACTCTATTGAAAGCAGGAAAACAAGAAGAAACAAATAAAAGAAAGCATGTCTCGAAAAATTCCGCAAGCAAAAAGAGAAAAACTTCAAGTGAAGATGAAATAAGTGATGACGAGCCTGTTTATTAAAAGGTTTATAAATATGATTAGTTGTATAACTTATATTTCTTTCTTGTCAAATATTAATAGTATTAATAAAACTTAAATGTTGTAACAGCTGCATTATAATTTGTTGTAAGTACATCTTACAAATAAAATTACTATAAATGATCAACAAATAAAAGAAGAGTTTGAAAAAGCATTGACGAACGTTGGTGAACAAATAGTTGCAATAAGCAGCAAAAAATAGTCTTTACTTTTTATTGCTCTGACTGTGGACATATGTTTAGATGCATCACAATGCAAAAAACTATACAACAACTATATCCAATACTGAGTGGATAAAAAACTTTCAGAGCTACCAAAAGACCATATGTTTGACATTGAAGATGTACGGCTTATTGCAACTATATTAAATAGAACTATTATTATTAGTGAGTATGACACAAAGAAAAAATATGTACTTCCATTGTGTGAACTTAATAGGGTGACAGAAGAAGATGTGCCACTACGTGTTTCTCATTTATACTTGAAAAGTGGAGTGTTTAGCCTTATCATTGCAGAACTAAAAAATACTACAGTAACATGTGATCTAGCATTAATACATTTATAAATACTGTCTAAACTTTAAATTTTGAAGAAGTTCAAAAAAGAGAAAGCAGAGTTAGAAGAAAAAATGTTATGATGTTGCAGATGCGAATGGAGTTGATTGGGAATAGAAGTACAAAAAAATACATAAAAAGAATATTGCTTTAAAAGAGCAGGTATGTAATTAATGTATATAATGTAACTTACATTTATGTAGATACATAGGTAATGTAAGTTATGTAATTAATTATAGATAAATTCCTTGCAAGAAGGAATTCAAGCTGCTGTTTTCACTCTACAATCCAGTACAGATGAAAAACTTGCAGAAACAATAAAGATAACCGATTTCGATCCTATAAGCATTCAAAATGTTAATAATCACTGTTTTGAATTAACTAGTTGCGTTATATACTTCACAAAAGAGTTCTTTGAGGTGCAAAAAAAGCTAATAGAGGATATTAAGGGATTTTGAAACAATAAACAGGCTACCAAGGCAGCCAAGCTGTTGCATACATACATTCAAGGAAACTTGAAACATTACATTAACTGTTCTATTTCTAGTTTCAAAGTTACAAAACTTGAGGCTTTAATACTGACAAAAGCTAAAGTTATTGCAAAAATAAAGAATTTAAACACACATACTGGTATTATATCTGCCATTCCTGCGTTAGCAATAATTTCGACGTAAGACATTGATGATTACTAACATAATAGTGTGTATTATAACAAGATAATTGATTTGAATGATGATACTTTATTAGCCAATAGTGCACTGACAGATAATGCTGGTATTTACAATAGTGAGCTAGTACAAGAAGCATATCAGTATACAGTGCAGCATTATAAGGCTATTTCAAGCAAAGGTAAAAAACACAAACAGTCTCAAAGTCCACGTAAAAAAAGTTCTGTAAAGGTACCCAAGATAACTTTGGATGAAAGTGATTAAATTTATGTTACTATTATTACTATTGAATACTTTATAACACAAGTCCAAAGTATTTACAGTTAAGTAGCTGTAAATGTTACTGTAATGAATACTTCTATAAATCAACTAAACTCCTATGTATTTAATAGTGAGAAACTCTTAAACAAGAAAAAGCAACTAACAGCAGTATGATGTTTATAAGAATTAACTAATTTAAGATTCAAATTTTGGAAGTACTTCTTACTACTTTTCCTATAACCTCTGAATTTCTTTTGTTAATGTCAAAAGTCAAAGAAGCAATTGTTGATGTAATAACTAAATATGATGAAGATTGTTGTAGAGTATACTTTCATGGTAATGCGTCAGATGCAAAATCTGTTGCAATAACTGATGCTGAGGCGGGAAATAGTATATTGAATATGTTAGTACATATGATACACAAAAAGTATAACATAGAAGAAATTGATGACATAAAGCGGTTTTCTACAAACATTAAGCAGCATAAGCTATATCGTGAAAGTATATCTAGGGTGCATACAGATACAATAGGCATTATTACCGTTGGTTAATACAGTTACACTTTTTAACAATTTAGACAATAATGATATGGATTTATTTTACTGTGATGCAAAAATAAAGAAAGTTTTTATACTGAATAAATTAGATTATACTAATGGATATTTATTAAATAAAATTAACTTTTACTACAGTGACAAGGATACAATCATTCCTACACCCAGAAGCAACATATAATAAATATAAAGCTATGAATATAGCGCTACTAATAGCACTATTACTAGGTCCAGAAACGTCAGCAGGGATTTTTGGTGCTACTGCATTTAGTATGAACTTTTTATCCAATATCCTATCTGTAAGAACAGTACAAAAAGCATGTTTACATTTATTGTGCAGTGTTATACCAAGTATACAGCTTGGAATCTGCATAACACCTTATGTGAACAATAGACCAGGAATCACAATGATTAAATAAAGTTACATATTAGTTATGAAAGTATTATAAGTATTTTACATAATTTATGCTACTAACAAAACATTAAAACACATATCACAGGTTAGCTTACTTATGTATTATAAGATTTAAACTCTTCTATTTCACAAACAAAAGCAAAATGCCTAAGACAAAACTCACATCATGCATAAAAAGAAAGATTGAAAAAAATTCAACAAAGGAAGAGGAAATCAGACTGATTGCAGACCCTGCCAAGCAATTTAAGAAGCTACACATATTTGCTAATGACTATTTTTGTGAAAAAAATCAATTTATTGTTGATCTCCCACATGATGGAAATTGCTTTTACTATGGTATGGCTTTAAATGTGCTTCACAATGCTGATAAAATGCAAACTATACACGATGTAGTTGCCACGCATATAAAACAAAAAACCTCTCTTTAGAAGATCTCTCGTTTCCAATGAAGATTAATGTAAGCAGCTAAGAAGAAGTGTATGAAAGTATAAAAGAATATTTGGAGGCTGTAAAAAAAACAAAGAAGCAGATACACAAGAGATACACATTACACAAGAAATTCTCAAAAGGGGGATTATTATTTACTTGGTTGCATTTGATAAAGATGAACCACACATAATTAAAGCTGCGTTAAATGCCTATAATGACAAGACAACTACTGATCTGCCTACTATATACCTTGTTAGAATGGAGGGCTACTATAATTTGCTCACAACTGCAGCATTATATGATCGAAAAACAAAACATTACTTGTAAAACCAAATCAAAAAGTGTAGTGATGAAGTGCTATTATACAAGATGTTGCTGTCTGAAGAAGAAGTACCAAGTGAAGTTGATAGAGAAAATTTAAGAAAAAAGAGGGAAAATTTGAAAGCACTTAAAAGTAAACTAATATATTAATACAATAATAACTAACTCTAAGAATGAAAAGTACAATGAAAGTGATCCTAATTGGAAACAGGTACAATACAGTATTTATAGAAATAATATTAACAAAACAATAGTTAAAAGAACAGAATCATACATTAATAAAGGAGAAAACTAAACTTACCAATAAACTAAAAAAGTTGCAAGAAGTGAAAGAGAGTAAGAAGCAGCAAACTACAAAAGTACCTTAATTCATACATTTATTATTAGGCAAACGCTATTCAAAAAGAATGTAAGACATTAAAAACCTAATGCAAAAAAATTGAAAAAGAAAAAAATGAATTTAAACTTGAAATTGAAAGTTTGGAAGAAGAAGTAGAAAAGCTCAAGAAGAATGTACTTCGATCCACATATATTAATTTTTTTAAATTACAGAGTTAGAAATGCTCAAAGTAGAAAATGCAAAATTGAAGTCTTTCAATATTAGTTATGTTAAAAGAAAGATAATAGTGTAAGTTACTTAAATTCTATAACATAGAAGGATAAAAAGCAGTCAAGTATGGTTGTTGACCTAAACAATGAAGTAAAAAAGCTGAATAAAAAGATATAAGTGCTTCAATCAGAGATACACACTGTAATATATTTACAAAAAGACTAACATGGTAGTTGCAACAAAACATTACAGCGACAGAAGTATTATTACAGAAGAGAAACAAAACAATTAAATCATTACAATCAACTGTACAATCAGCAAAAGAAAGTAGTGTAAATACAAGCATCACACATTTAAAAAAGAAAGTAAGCTTCATATTCCTTACTTACATAGATTTCTACTTTGCAAGCTGTAATCAATGAAGGAGCAGAGTTCACAAGAGCAGTGTTGCGCTATCAAACACAAGATGAACAACTTATTACTGTGCAACAATCACCGCTTTTTAAAGTGTATGTTTCTCCTAACAACGCACACGACATTAATAATATAGGTGTTATTGCAGCATGCTTTCACCTTGCAATAATTAAAGCCAAAGTACACCAAGCTTTAAAATCTATTTCCGATGAACATGAAGAATTGTTTCACATTAAACTTAAAAAAGCCATGAAAGTTGTTGTATCAGCAGCAAAACAACTGTTAAAAGGAAGAAATATAATAATCAATCAGGAAAGTGCTGTCAAAGTGCTTTATGAAAACATAATTCACTAACACGACTTAACTTTATTGATATTTCAGATGAGTGATGATGAGCAATATAGCATTTTAGCCTGGTTGATATCTAAAATGTAAAGTTTTTTTTATGTTATTAACTTTAAAGATATCTAGTAATATATTACAACAATGTATATCAGAAGTATTTGAAAATCATGCATTTGAAGCGCTAGAAAGGTTTGATAAAAAAGAAGCAAAAGCACAATTTAACCTCAAAAAAACAAACAAAAGACATACTGAAAGCAAAAAGGATAATGCAAAGAAAAAAAGAAGAATTGAACTTCCTTTGAGATAGGATGAATAAAACATTCATTACTTATAATATTTACCTATATAATAAAAATAAGTAACTAACAAAAGATACATACTTATAAAGTTTCTGGTAACAGTGAAAGTACCCATGGTACTTATATTTGTAGAAGCATTTGTAATATACTCTCACTTTTAAAAGTATTAATAATCTTATTTGGATACATTTAACAAATACATTATACTTGTATGGCTGCATGCTTTATGTGGGTCTTTCATAAGTAAGGAGAATCAAGTTTCCAACAAATACATCCAAATTTCATTAGTAACTTGCATATGTGTTTGTTCATTTGCGCGCATACATATCTGTTGTAAAGGTAAACGTGGTAAAGCAACATGACTACAAGCATGCCACATGCTTCACATCTGCAAGAATTACTCTTCTTTAGTTGTTTTATCAAAGGCAAAAACCTGTAGCAGTACTTCTTGAAGCAGAAATATCAACTTTTATTATCTTCAAACTTATTATATGAGTGAATACCAATATATGCGTTATATTCACTATTAGCACTCTATTGGAAACTAAATTTGATTATTAATAATGTAAAGACATACGAAGCAGTAGGGGACAAGAATGTGTTTGCATATCTTTTTACACAAAAACAAATAGATGATGACTTTCACAGATAAGACATGTTTTGTTGGCGACCAAGAAAGCATATTGAATATGCTGCTGAGTGCGTAACAGTTAAATATTACACTTATTTGACTATAGTAGCAAAGAAAAACTTTTCTATATATAGTGGGCTAATCAAGCAAAAGTACTTTTTGTTGAAAAAGTTAAATGAGGAGACAAAATATCAAGGGATTGTAATATACTTTAGGTCAACAACTGTGCTAAAAGATCATGTATTAATACTACATAGAAATCTGAAAAATTTAATAACCAATTACAGTCAAACAAGCAAAGCAGAGCTAAAAACTCTGAAAGAAGGAATGGCTACAAGTAAGTATAGAAAGGCAATAGTAAATATAAAAGAAATAAGAGAAGCAACCCGCAAAAGCGCTAATCAACTTTCAGTCATGCAATACTAGCAGAAAGACCCACAAAAGGCGTTTGAAAACACTTATATTCTAGCATTGCAACGCAGTGATACTATTCGATCACTTCAATATATTGGAGTTAAATATGTGGCTGTAGGAACGCAAGACTATCTAGCAATCATGATGAGACATAAGATGCTGATAACAGACACTACTTTCAAGGTTGGCTATAACCATATTACAGCTAAACTAAAATTTCACAAACCCCTTACATGTAGGATTTATATACTTACATGAGGTATGTATAAACATTACTATCATAACTTACATTACTAATGAGATTAAAATCAAAAGAAATACACACATGTTACATGTTTGCGTGTTTTGGAAAAAGTATTAAAGGATGAGTTTAATGAGTCAATTGCAGGCAAAACTATAATTTACAATGGAGAGCAAGGATTGATAAATGTCTAGAATACTGTAACAAGCAACACTATTGAGCATCTTTTGTGCTTAAATCATTTTAGAGATAACATTAAACAAAAATTAACAAAGCTAAGTATTACAAGTGACCAAAAAAAGCTTGTATTAGCCCCATTATTGTTTAAAGCCAGATGGTGCAAAGGAATGGTAGATCAAACAAAACATTACATTGAAGATAACCTACCTGCAATATACGAATACTGGTAAGCCTTTATTTTTATTTAATAATTAGGAAACATAAAGATGTTATTGGAAAAGCAAAAGGACAGATTTTATAAAATTGGTTTGAAAAAAATAAATAAGAGGATTTGTTAGAGTGTATATCAAAATCTCAATGACAAGCAAAAGGACAAGTAGATAGAAAAAGAGTTTTCACTAATTTGATAGAATCTATGAATGCACAGTTCAAATCTAAGTTCTAAATAACTGCAAACTCATCATTTGATGAAATTGTTAGAGTAATAATAGATTACTTTGACCAGCAAAGTGTTAATACATATACTGGATATACAAACTTTAGCCAAAAGAAACTGTTATTTACAACTGTTACAAAAGAAAGTAGAAAATTTAGACTAGACTTGCAGAACTATTCTCGACATGCTCAAAAGCTTATTAAATATCATAGAAATCCATTTCAGTTGAAAAGCATCCAGTTGTCATTCTTTGTTTTTCACTTGGCTAGTATAGATAAGAGCAAGAGTGAACATTTTGAAAATCTGGCTAAAAAGCTTATTTACAGAAAGGCTATTCATATTATTAATGTTAATGATGCTAAATGTCAACTTGCTGTAATGCGCTCATTAGAGACTAACAAAAGAAAAAGAGAAAAATGTGGGGTGAAAGACAAGGTTAACACTATAAAAAGTACTAACAAATCTTGAAATATATTAACTTGTTCATGTTTTATAAGTAATATAAGTATTATAACTAATATAAGTAACGGTTCCACACTTTCAAGATATATGAATGTGTTGTTGCAGTAATAGAGACAGTAAAGAATATAACATATCTAAGTTATGTTAAAAAGAATAAAACAGCAACATATGTTGAAAAGAGTGTAAATAGAAAGAAAAATAAAACAGAAGGCTTAAAACCAAGACAATGAAGGCATGGCCAGCAATTTAAAGGAAAGGATTGGACAAAAGAAAAAGTAGCCCCAGTGTCTGCCCTTTTTGATTTGATATAACTTGCAAAAAATAACAAAGAAGAGTTACAACGGCAAAAATAAGAAAAGAATAGTTTTAGTAGTAAAGATGTTGTGGTAACATAATCAAAAAATGTCAAAAAGGCAGGATATCCTAGTATACAAACAAAGTATATGAGACAGAAAAAAAAGTCTAACTTTGATGATTCAACTTTGAAACGAAGAAGAACAAATGCAATTATAACATTAACTGATTCTAAGAGTGAAGGTGAGAAAACAATAGTTACACTGACAGATTCCTCTAATGATAGTTACAAAACAGACTCATCTAATGGATATGAAAGTTAATAACCTTGCAAACCTTGCAAACTAATATAATGCCATAAATGTCAAAAACAAAATTATTTTTTAATAAACTACCGCATAAAAGAATATGAGTAACAAAAGTAATGTTAGTATAGAAACTAGAATAAGTTGCATAAAGAATAAAGGTATGTAAAATTCAAATACCCAACAAAAATACAAAAAATTATACAAAAAAAATATTGATTTAAAAAAGCAGGTATGTAGCTAATATATATAGTATAATTAATAATACTTAGATATATAATTAATGTAATTAATTTAATTAATAATAGATAACTTCCTTGCAAAAAGAAATTTAAGTTGCTATTTTCACTCTATAATTCAAAGCAGATAAAGAAATCTCAAAGACAATAGAAATTACTGATTTTAATTCTACAGGTATTTAAAATGTCAATAATTACTGTTCAAAACTTATTAAATGTGTAATGTATTTTATAAAAGAGTTTTTTAAGATGCAAAAAAAACTAATAGAGGATATTAAGGGATTTAAAAATGATGAACAGGCTATTAAGGCAGCTAAACTGTAATATACATGCATTTAAAGATGTTTGAAGCATTATATCAACTATTTTATTTCTAGCTTCAAAGTTACAAAACTTAAGGCTTTAATACTAACAAAAGCTAAAACCATTGCAAAAATGAAAAACCTAACCACATCTACTGGTATTATATCTGTTATTCCTGCGTTAGCAATAATTTTAAAGTAAGATAATGATAATTATTAACATAATAGTGTGTATTATAATAAGAGAATTGATTTAAATGATAATACTTTATTAACCAATAGTGCATTTACAGATAATGCTGGTATTTACAACAATAAGCTAATACAAAAAGCATATCAGTATATAATATAGCATTTTAAGTCTATTTAAGCAAATAAAGGGAAAAACACAAATAATCTTTAAGTTTATATAAAGAAAGTCCTGTAAAAGTGCTTAAGATAACTTTAGATGAAAGTGATTAAATATTATATTACTATTATTATTATTATATCTTTTTTAATATAAATATAAAATATTTACAGTTGAGTTGCTAGGATATACTATTTAACGGAATTTATTTTGCTTAAAAAAACGCAAGTTCTGTGGTTTTTAATAAATATGTTATATTTTACGGTTTTTATAAATCTTTGATTTTTATTTTGTCTTTTTTACTTTATTTCCAGAGTGATTATCTTTTTTCTTGCGTTTTCTAGTGATTTGTTTGGTTAGAGATTTATAGAGTTCCTGATTACTGTTATTTTCTTCACTTGTTTCAAAATTATATACAACTATTAATCTTATCTTTCTCTTGTTCTTTTCTTTGTTATAAAGGTTGAATATTATACCTACTACTTGGTTGGCATAATGCTTAATGTTTCTTTTTCCATGCCTTCTTTTGTTTATCTTTCTTCCAGCATTTATAATTGCCTCTACTTGCAAAATCTGAGATCTTATAAGCGCTAAATTAGCACGCTTTCTTAAATATATCTCATTTTTAATATGACAGCATACAGCTAACACGTGTTTGCACAAGCAACATGCTTTGTAAGTCTGAAAAGTTAGTTGCTCTGGTTGACTCAAAGTTGCAAATTGCAACTTGGAGTAATTTCAACTTACTTTACAATAAGATAAGCATCATATCTATATTTAATTACTATTACTTGTTGTAATATTGTATTAATGTGAAACTCCATCAGAATCAAGGTTATTTACCATTGCTAATAGCTTTATCGCATTTGGGTTTGGGTTGGGGGGGGGGTTGGGTTTGGGTTTGGGTTTGGGTTTGGGTTTGGGTTTGGGGGGTGGGGTTTGGGGGGTTTGGGTTTGGGTTTGGGTTTGGGTTTG
>JAESGV010000535.1_pt1 | contig 16911 bp, 16 predicted proteins | sample 9269781 | NCBI WGS metagenome assembly JAESGV01 (sample SAMN15741586, study PRJNA653496) | algae metagenome | isolation source: Tildeniella torsiva UHER 1998/13D and co-occurring heterotrophs from... | place: Slovakia: Slovak Paradise National Park, Hrabusice, Kosice Region | collected 2000-01-01 | reverse complement strand
GAGATCGACCAGTGGTATGTACAACTCTTCAACTAGGAAAGATACTATACAGTGCATCAGTAAGAGAAGATAAAATGGTGTACGTGTACGCAGATCGAGTAGCAGTATGGAATACCGATGATCTTTCGTTACCTACTAAGAGTTCTTTTCAATTCGAGATGGCAGTACCAAGTGGTGTAAGAATAAGTCAAATAGTTAGTAGTGTGAATCCATATAGTCTACTACTTGCAGAAGATGGACAAATATACGGAGTTGGAGAAAATGGGTTCTCAAGTTTGGGAGATGGAACAGCAACTGATCGGTATACACCGGTAAAAGTGAACATGAATGGAGAACTAGCAGGCAAAAACTGTACAGCTCTCTATACTCTGTATTATGTTTCTATTGCTATATGTAACGACAAGTTGTACACTTGGGGACATAGCATGTTCATCAGCGATAAGACAGTGAGGATTTACACACCAACACTCATAGAAAAAGCAAACATGAGTATTGTTAGTGTTCACGCTTTTGAATCTGTAAGAATACTAGGTAGTGATGGTTTCATACATGTATGCGGTGCAGTATGTTCCCGAATGAATTTATTCACAGAGATTGATCGTATGTTCTCTTCACAACTTGGAATGATGTTGTTGAATAAGCAAGGTAGACTATACTTTGCAGGTGCAATGCTTGTTCCTGCTGTAGCAACATCTATGATAGAGTATATAGATACGTCAAGTTCACTAATAGGATTGTTTGATCCATTACCTTTCAATCACTCAGAGATTGCACTGGCTACTATTTGGTTTCTACAAGATTCGCTAAACCCAACGGTAATTGTAGTTTTACATAACGGAACAGCGCTACAGAGTGGTCCTTACCAGTGGGAGATTCTATTTACTGACGTTAACCCTACACTCACTACGCACAATATAATTGTATTCAATAATGGTACACTTATTGCGTACTGGAGAGACTATGGTATTAGAAAGATTTTGTTTACCCAGAACAACGACATGAAAAAGATTAGTAACATTGCCAGAACACTGTTCGGAGTATCCGCAGTTGTACTAAAGTGTTCACCTGCGTACACAGGATTGAACTGCGATATACCTATCTGTTTTGGAAAGAGTAGAGACGATGCAAATGCATGTAGTGGAAATGGAGAATGTATATCACCAGACAAGTGTATTTGCAAAATACCGTACGGTGAAAACAACTGCAGTAATCTCACCACTGGCTTTACAGTAACTATCATCGTATTAAGTACTATTGCCGGTATGTTAACGATCACTGCGCTTTTCATTGGAACAATATTCGCTGGGAGAAGATTTTATATTGTATTGCAGAGTGTTGCCAATCAACGAAAAGCAGAAATAGAAATGAAATCGTTATTACATGAAAGTTTGATCAAAGCAGATTCACTAGCAGAGAAAGTCGATCGAGATTGGGTGATTCCGCTATCGGAAGTTACGTTTAAAGAAAAAGTTTCAGAAGGTGCGTATGGTATCGTTTTTAGTGGGTCGTACAAGAATGCTGACGTGTAAGCGTTACTTTATTGAAACTGATAATGATAGTGCGATAAAAGTGATCAAAGAGTTTAATGCGAGCGATACAACAATGTTTGAACAAGAAGTTAAAATCTTACGCTCACTACGGCATCCAAATATTGTTCTGTTTATGGGTGTAGCTGTAAATGTAAGCATTCTTCTCAGTAGTAACAAAAATAGGAAGAAAGCAGATTCATCGTAACAGAGTTAATGCATGGAAAATCACTAGATAGTGTTATTCACCAAAAAAGCGTACAATGCCTTGATTTATTGCACAACAGGCTCTCTTTCGCTAAGAAATCAGAACTATTACTAGATGTCGTCAAAGGTATGATCTATTTACATGGATTAGATCCTACAATCATCCATCGAGATTTGAAACCAAGTGTATGTCATGCACTCTAATGACTAACAATATAGAACATTCTATTAGATAAGAATCATCAAACATGTAAAGTATGTGACTTTGGTACTGCAAAGTCACTCAAAAACAATACAATGACAGGTAACATTGGAACAATTTTATACATGGCACCGGAAATTCTTACGAGCAGTGTTGTACAAGAACAGAGTACAAAGATAGATGTGTACAGTTTTGGAATTATCATGTATGAAGCGTTTTTCGAAGAGTATCCATACCACATGAATGTAGAACAATTTGAGAGTATCATTGCACTAGGAACAAGTATCGTTGGAGGACTGAGACCAAGAATACCTGTAGAACTACTAGATAACATCACTCAACAAGAAAAACAATACTTGAGGTTGATGGAAAGGTGTTGGCACGGTGACCCGGATAATCGCCCAACATTTGATGAAATATTTTCCAATTTCATGGAGTAAAGACAAGTGAGGTTGTAATGGTGTTTCCAAACCAAAAAAAGTATGTGCATTCTTGGGTTGACACTGACCGTCTTAATCAATTTATCGTACTGTAATGCGTACCAAGTCATTACCCTCACATCTGATGCAACTACTCTCGCACTACGCTATGCAGCACATACTAACAACAACGTGTTCGTTTCGGGAGGCAACAAAATCATTCACACAGATGGCACAGTAGACGGTACCAAAGAGTACTCTATGCTTTCGGAATCACCAAATCTATTGGTCCCACTGTGGCCAAACACTGTGTGTGCTATTTTTGAACAACATATCGAAATAGTGAGTGACAATGTAGAAAGAATACAACTTGTAGAAGATGAACAGAGTATAGCATATGCAAAGTACGTAGCAACAAAACAAACGCGCAAGTTGTTATACTTTTTGCAACAAAACTATAACTATGAATTGTATGCAATAGATTTGACAACAAACAAAAAAGAATTACTCACGCAGAACGAATCATCTGTGGTAGTCCCACTCTACGTTAGCGGTACTGGGGATTTAGTCACATATTTTTGGAATAATGTTGTATGGTTATACAACACAGACACTGGTAGCCTCACAGATATATATCACCAAACAAAATCTTATGTGAATGGTTTGAGTTTTGTGGGTCAAAGTTTGTATTTAAAAACGACAGTCGACTACAAAGAGACACTGACGCAATTCAATCCAGCTACTTCCGAATGGAGAACGCTCTATACTATTACCAATATACACGGTGGTCTTCTAACTCAAGTAGAAGCAGCTCCCTCAACACATAACCCGAACCAAGTCATGGTGTTAAATTCAGAACAAATTAGGCTTTGTGACTTTACTGGTAATGTTAGCTGCGCTGATGCAATATCATTGGATACCTCGTTACTTGGCATATGGATAAGTGCCAGAAACGAATACATCTATTACTCTACGAACAACAACATCATCAAGGTCAGTGGAGATACGAACACAGAGTCTGTATTGGTTTCAAAAGTCTCGAAAAAGATACAATTCAAACCATACAAGAATCCACCTATTGTAGGATTGACAGCATTCAAGTACAATCCTGTAGATGATTATTTTTATTTTACGGCATTTGAGATGAAACAAACAGCTCCAGCTGGTGTATATCAGGTGCATTTAAATAGACTAAATATAACAAGTGGTGAGGTGTACACCATGTACGAATTGTGTAACACTGTTGAAGCAAAATGTGATATGTTTGCACAGAGTGTGTTTATACTAAGTGATGGTACCATGGTACTTGGTAAAGGTACAACAAGTAAGAACAAATTAGTGAGCTTGATACCTGATGGTGTCACACCCAAACCACGAAAAGACCTAACATGGTTGATTGTGATAGGTTCACTGGTGGGAGTATTTACATTAATCGTGGTGGTAGTGTTAGTAAGCGTAGCAGTTAAATCTACATGTAACAGAACAAAGGGATACACTCCTTTATAAATACATTATTTTGGCTCTATTACCAATGTTGTTGAACCACCGTTTGGATACTCTGCGACTATGGTCACCATTTCTGTTAGTCCTATTGAAATAGACGCTGCGCCAACCTGCGAGGGTAACGTCACCTCTTGCAACTCACGAGCAGCAAAAATCTTGTACGTCACGATTTGTCCTGCTTCGTTCCACTGATGATAAGCAACCCATAGTCTTGGAAAATGACTTGGTATTGTTTCGAAGTTCTAATGCATTGTATAACATTTCTCCAGAGTTTAGATCGGTATGTAGTGTATGGGTTGAAATTACGTATGTACTGCTCCCATGTGGAGCTGATCGGTATTGGAACGTATAGTTTGAGAATAGGTATCGCATGTGCAGTAAGTGGTGCAAAAAAGTCTTCGTGATCAGTTGCTGCATGACGGGTACTGAGCGTATATGTTTCCCATTCTAGTGCAAGTGTTGCTTTTGGAGATATTAAATCTATACAATTAACCTCTCGCAAGTAGAGATGCCGATAGAACAAATGCACGTGTAGAATATTGTATCTCTACGTGCATATACTATAATTGCACCACTTGCATTTTGGTGTTTGACAAAATAGTCAACAACTATTTCGAATTAATCTGAGTTTTAGAGGTACACCTGCGATAGCTTTTATGTAATCTTTTCTGGTGATATCAGTAAGTGTGACATGATCATGATTGTTTTTGTTGTTTTAGAAATCGTGTCATGTAGGTCTCGATAGGGTCTAGCCACGATCTAATATCTTGCTATGTATTATCTGCGTGTACAGTGGTTAATAAGGCCACCCACCAAGATAGTAAAGCAGTCGCGTTTGCATTTGTTTTGTAAAATTGCTTTGTTTTTGAAAACATGAATAGACGCCAAACAAGCTACTAAGCTCCGCAGAAACGTTTCGACAATCCGCAGATATTTCCGAACATACTTATGACGAATTTATCCAAGCATTCAGACAAATAATTTTGGACGACACTCTACCAGAGTCAACACGAGTTCAATGTGCATCACTTTGCCTCAATTTAATGAGTCTTTACACACACGATTACGAACAAGTTATATCTTCTTTGTTGGAAGCATTCAAAACACTGCCAAATGAAAATAAGGGGGGCTTAGATATGGCATCAGTAATCGGTCAAAACAACGACGACGCGTGGACGCTATCGCTACTAGACTGTGTGAAGAAAATGGTAGAACAAGATGTAACCTTTGTGGAGAAAGCCTTTTTCATAGTACAGCGATTGGAAATGTCACCAAACATAGAAACTGCTTACGTCAACTTTGCTCGTCACTTAATCAGAGTGTCGTCTCAATCGTCGCCCTCTATCCACCGTTTTAGTGTAATGATTTTCCGAATATGCAATGATCAATTTCCAACACTACAACTTACAGATATCGATCTGCATTATCTTATGGTAGGCATTTCAGATACTAGCGCACAAGTGATTCGAATTCTAAGAACAAATATCAGCATGCACGGAATCAATGGTCTCCCATTGAACCAAGTATACATATTATTGTTCCAAATAATTCAAAAAGGACCAGATAATGACTCTACCATTGATGCACTAGAGTTACTGTCTGTAATCGCACGAGACCACCCAGATGCACAAGCTCTTCGACAATTTGTTCCACTTTGCTTCTTTTTGTTGCAATCCTTGTTGCTCGCGGCCTTGTTGCACCATGTCTTGTTTGGAGGTGTTTTTGTGATCAACATGGGGGTCATTATGATTGCCGTACTTGTCGTTACGTTGGCTGGTCATTTGGGTGTGATAGTTGTTATCGTACAAGAAGTTTTCAAAACGTTAACAATGGGTCCAGAAGTTGCGAAAAATGCGTTTTATGCATTGTATGAGTTGATCTATCGATTTGGTGGATACTTTAGAAAGCACATTGATAAGATTATTCAAGTTACAAATCAACCCAGTGAAGAGTTTCTAGATAACATTGTGATTACTTTGTGCTTTACAGCAGTACTTGATATTGACTATATGATCACACGCCATGAAGGTGTATTGCGTAACATGATCACTAGTGCTTGTTTGATGAACACTGGACAAGAAGATACGTTCAACTTGATTAACGAACAGTATACAATGGATAGAGTATCAATTGCAATGTGTACTGTACTTTGTTCTTGGAAGAAGGCACAAGAAAAAGAAATTGTAGAACAATTCAAAGCGTACATTGTGAGAAATTACTCACTAACAAATACAAGTATGGACATGCTTCGTACGTTTGGTCAAGCGTTAGTTAGTGTGGGAGCATTACGTGATGGCGTAGATATTATCGACGCTGCTATTTCGATGGGAAAGACAAACATTGGTCAAGGACTGTTGAAGGATCGTTTATGCACAGACATTGTGATAAAATCTTAATATTCTTCTGCATCTACATCAATAATTTCATCATCTTCTGATGCGTCCAATTTATCCATAACTTGTGCGACATCTTTTGTTCCAATATAAGCACTAATAAGTTGTGCACGTTCTAATACATCTTGGTAGTCCTCTTCTGAATATAGTTCCACTGCGGTGTTAAACTTGTTATTTTCATCAAAAGTCCATGTACCGTGTGGTATAAGTGCTGGTTGAGATGCAAATGTAGGTATCGCAGGCATTCCACCTCCCAAGCCCATAAGACCTGCTCCACCACCCATCATTCCAGCCATTCCCAACATGCCCAATCCTCCACCAAATGCTAAAGGTCCAGGTGCAAAAGGCGCCATCGCAGGTACTCCACCTCCCAGTCCAAAACCACCATGTAAACCACCGAATGGTACAGTAGGACGTCTGATACCAGTAATACCCAATGGGAACTGTTGAGTGAGCGTATGAGGTACTGGCCACTGTGAAACATTTCTGTTTCCAGTAACATCTCTTTTTATACCTCTTGTTCTCTTATGATCTTTTCTATTTACTTGCTTGCGTTTTTCAAAATCAATTTCATGAGTATCTGAAACAATGACAGTTTTGTGTTGAGCAGCATTTGATGCAACGTATTGTCTATATGCTTTTTCTATGGTTGCGCTTTCTTGTGGTGTGTAGGGAGTATATCCGTTACCACTGTCCCATGACCAAGTGACTGTCACAGTTGGTGCTTTTGGTGTTTTTGCTTTGCGTAATACTTCTCTTGCTTTGGCAATAATTTCACGTTGTGCTTTTGTTCTCGTGTAGGCATCTTGATAGAAATTGGTTTCTACTGGATTGAATGAGCCAACCATTTGAGTGCCTGGATTCACAGTTAACCACTTTATCGAACCATGAATTTCACTTCTGTCATCATCAGCGAATAATATCGAATCAATATCATTCAACGCGTATGTGAATACTTGTTTTTTCGATTTTTCTACTTGATATTCTCTCATAGTTTCAATTCTTCTCTTGATATAATTAGGTGTCCATCCTCTACACCATGGAATAAATATTTGAGTATAATCATGTTCTTCACGTGGTTGGTAATTTCTTCTTCTGTAATAGAATGGTTGATTGGGTCTATTGGCTTCCTTTTCTACAAACTTTTTGTATGCGTTAATCTTTTTCACTCTTTCAAGTTGTGGATCCAAATCGCGTACTTGTGATTCGAAACGATCTAGAATATTCTTTGGTCTCCAACCTGATAATCCAATTGTACGATATGCATGTCTTTCTGGTTGTTTTATCGCTCTTTCAAATAGTAACAATCTACTCAACCCTTGTCTTTCTTTAAAATGTGAACGATCCCGACCTGGATAGGCAACACGTCTTGGGTCAATAATGTCAGGTGATACTAATGGTGTCACAGCTGCTACAATACTTTCATACGCTTGTGAACGATTCACTTCTTCATTTTGAATCAATTCTGGGTCATATCCTGGAACACCAACACGGAATCCTCGCTTGGCGTATTTGAATAATCGAACTTCATAGGTCGTACTTTGACGATCAACATCAACCAAATTCATTCTTGTGTTAATGGCACGTCTTGCACGTGGTAAACAATAAACTTGTTTTCCATCGTATCCAACACAACATGAATCAACATCGAAACCCATTAATACTTCTGCTGGAGATTTGTATATTCTCAAAATGATTTGAATAGGTCTTATAGGATATGCAAAATGGAACGTGATGGCGTGTTTGGTACGCATAACCAAAATACCTTCATTCTCATTTCTAGATGGATTTTGTCCGTATCCATATCGTCTACCGAGTCCATATCCTGCAATACGATTAGAAGGTTCTCCTGCATGTACCAAATTCTCTTTCACTGTTTCATAGATGTATCTCACTTTTTGTTCTGCTTCTTGTTCCGTTAATGCATACAAAAAGATATCAATATCACTACTACTAAATGTAGATTGTTCATAGTATAATCCGAGTTTTGTATCGTGTGATTCTTCAGATATTTGTTGTACATTTGCTCCATACAAGTTGTATCCTAGTGGAGCAGTGTTTCTTGTAATAATTTCTCGGATACGATTACCTGGATCTTGACTCATGTATTGTGCGAGTTCCACACTTTCATCAGGGAATACGTTCTCTTGTGGTTGTTCTTCCTCATCTTGTATTTCTTCATCTGCAAATTCAAAATCATCTTCTTGGATGTCATCAATAGAGTTTTCCGTTTTGACAAGACCTAACATTCTCTTTGCTTCATCCGATGATAGTTGTGCTTTTTGCTCTCGTTGTAGTGCAGGATGGTTTTCATCAACTTGCATAGTAGCTGCTAGTACACTTCCACCAGCAAAGAAAATGTTTGAACAATCCATACCTTCAAATAGTCCACTTGTGAACACTCTCCATTGTTTTCTAAATGTTTCCAAATCTCTTGTCAAGTGTGGTTGATTTGGTCTTTCTTGATTTTCCATGGATGCCAATAATCTTCTTCTTTCGTAACGAGTATGCCAACGATTTTGTGAAGGTAACAATTTTGGCGCATTGTCAAAATTGAATAATAGTGGAATATCGGCAGGTGGGAATTCTGAAACAAAAGTATCACGAACGGCGAATACAGGTATCATGTCTAACAATGGGTCATCCAAAATGGGATTACTACGATCGGTAGCAAATAGCGAACGATAACGATCTTCTCGTTCTTTCATTTGAATATATTCTTGACCAATGGATTCAAGTGGGTAGCGAAGTGGGTCATAGAATGCAATCAGTTCGGCAACATTGTAGAACAATGCTTCTTCACGTAATTGTCTTCTTTTGATACGATCTGTTGGTAATTTTTCCGTACTGCTTGTCTTTAAATATTCATGAACAATTTCAAACAAATCTGGATCTCTATCAATGAAGAAACCATCTATATGGTTAGTCACACCTAATCAACATACCTTGTACTCCCAATAGGAATATTTGATTCAATATACATTCCTTGTGACTTGCAAAATTCGAAACGGAAACGTGGAACTCTCTTCCTCCAACATTGAGTACCACTTTGTCGGTACCTTTTCTTTCATTCAATAATTTTTGTTTTTCTGCGTTCAAACGTTCTTTTTCTTGTTGTAGTTCTTGTTTTTTGGAACTATAGTACTGTTGAAGTTTCTCTTCTTGATTCAATGTCATTTTTTCAAACTCGGTAATCCACTCTTTTTCATCAAATGGTTCAGATTCTTTGCGAGGTTTTTGTGGTTCTTTCTCCTGTTCTAGTTCGTCAAGGAGGGGTTCATCGTCATCCTCGTCAAGTCGTTTCTTGAACAACATTGTTGGAGCCTTTTTTGCAATTTCTGGAACTAATATTTCTTTAGGATTGAGTTCGTCTTGTCTTATTTCTATCAACGTTTTCAAATAGGCGGACAAGCGACGACATCCATAATAGTCACTCTATTGTGTAAGTTAACAGTTGACACTAACCTCTTCTAATAGTTCTTCGAGCTGTTCAAGGTTATCTTCAGGAATACCAATCGATAAAAGTTTTCCGCTTCTGAGGTGGTCCAGAATAATTGCAAATAGTTCCGGCTTTCTGCCTTCTTCAACTGTAATAGCGCCATTTTCGTCACGATCTAATGGAATAGCAGTGTTCATCTAAAGAGTAAAAAAATAAAAGTTGTATACAAACCATAACTTTGAACATGTTTTCATCTTTGCAAAGGGTTGCTTTAGTAGTTGTAAAAACGGTGTCGCCAACGCGGATTTTGATTTGTTCTTCTTCATTTTGTATTAATAATAACTCGGCTGTTTTGTTCTGTTGTGCCTGATCTGAGTCTTCTTGTACGCTTGTGGCAGTACCAGAGAGCGCTTGTACTTCACGGGTTACTGTGTTAACAGATTCCTGTTCTGCAATTAATTCTCTGAGTGTGTTCTGACGAGTGTCCTCAAGTTTAAGTCTCTCAGAAACAGCTTTTGATAATGCATCAGTTTCGTCTTCTTCACTCCGCATACGCTTTGTTCCTCTGTTACTCATTAACTTTTCAGAATTACAACAGAACTCAATTACAACGTAAGCGAAACCATTAGCCAAAGAGCAACATTATATATTTTTTGTCTTATAAAAAACTTAAATTATTCTTTTTTACATAAAAATATTATAAAAGCTTGTTTGTTTACTTTTTATTTATAGTATGTTCAAGTTTGCTTAAAGCATAGCTGACTTTCCGATAATTGTACCACATGAACGACAAGTATGAACAGAATCTTTCAATGAATCTACAGCTAAGGGAATCAAACAGCAACCGCAACCTAAACCAACGGCGCAACAGACAACAGCTCCAATTATATTTCCTAGACCTATTTCCTGCCAAAATGTTTAGTTACAAATATAAATTACCTTTTTCACCGTTGTATCGCTAGTTTGGTGGCAATTAGGACATGTTGCTACTTGTGGAGTACTGCCGAAGCTGTGTGTTGGTACTTTGAATGTAGTGGCTTGCTGCTGTTGATAGCTCTCTGTGTAAACAACTGGCGCGTGCTGTTGTGGATATTGATGTTGCGAGGGTACTACAAACTGGGTGTGGTAGACTTGTTGGTTTGACATTGTTTCTTATTGTTGTAGTAGAAATAAGAAGCCCTAAAATAGCTAAATAGAATGTCACAAGTTCTACTTGATAACGATGCGGCTGCGGCAATAGAATTAGAACTTATGTTTATAGGAAATATAATTTGTCCTTAAGTTTTGACCTCTCTCTGTCAACACCTGCTGCACCTGTTACCTTTGCTAGCGTATGTGCATACATGCAATGAGCAGGTACTTTGATAGGACCCCACCAGTTGTAGTATGCCGAACACAATCTGTTAGTAAGCATTTGATAGTAGTCTGCATCAAATTGACTTCCATTACTCAACACTTGATACTTGATTGGAGCTGCAGAACCCAAGTTATCATTATGAGAAACCATATAAAACTCGTGCTTTCCAGGTTCTGTAATTGCTGTATCTACTACCGTGCCAGGTCTTGGATTTTGGTTGTCAGCTGCTCGAAGTAATCTTGTCGTAATCCTCTTCAACGTAATGATATAATTCAATTGTATATCTGCACCATGTTTTTCAAGAATTTCCAAAACAACATCAGTCATTGATGTAAGTTCATTACTAAAAGCTTCTGCAATTTGTGTCTTTCCAACACCATCTCTGTACACAATGATATGCTTTGGGTATTGTCCTCTGCTTGTCTTGTATGCCTCCAAGGCACCACTTAGCGATGGAGCTAACGTTTCTGCAATATCAGTGCCACTTTCTTGTGCCAAAATATTTGAATAAAAATTGGTGTGAGTACCACCTAACGATGCACAGAAACCAACTACAGATTTTTTCTTGTTACTGTTTGGTAACAGTTCGCCACTGTGGTATAAATCAACACCACATATCATGATATCTTCTGCATCTGTCAACTCTACAGCCCATGGCGTTCCACCAACTTTACAGTTCATTTGTACAACTACTTTTGTTAAAACTGATTTGTTTGGATCTCCTCTGTTGAACTTTTGTGGTTGTATACATTGCAGTGGAATACCAACTTCTTTGATACAAAAACGTTTCAAATCATTGTAAATTTCTATCGATGCTATTGACTATTAGTTTGTGTGAAAATCAGTTACCATTTGGAACTACTGCTACAATTAATTGTAGCGTTTCTGCCTTGTTTGTCTCTTTTTCACGCTTTTCTTTTACTCTCAAAATGGCATCTTTTGCGCCAGCTACGAATTGATTTCCTCTGACCATAGTCGATTCAATTCTGGCAAGACCAATGCCCAATGGTCCTGCAATTGAAACAGCATTGCGTATCCAATTATTAGCATCGTTTGTGGGAATTCGTTCATCATGTAAAAATACCCAACTCTTGATTTGGCGAGCGGAAAATAGTTTGTCTGATCGAATAGTAAATGATCCTCTTTCGGCACCTTGTACTGGTTTTCCTTGTGCAAAGTGAGCTTTCAATGGTGGTAAAACACGTGCTTGTACTGTTATCAAATCAGGACTCAAATCCAGACTCAAATTGTGTAAAACTTCTTTGAATTTCTCATTGGTAGCGTACTCTCTGATTTTACCCTGTACCGTTGTCATTCTTTTCTTTGCGTTCATCGATAACGCATCCTTAATTCGTTTTTGCAAACTAGAATCTTCCCGCATCATTTTGTTGTATCCTGTCATGTGACACAACTCTGGAATAAAATACTCCAAACGAGAACTATTTTGTTAATGATGAGTGAATAGACTTACCCTTCGCGCAAGTGGCGTTTACATATGAGCATAGGTTGTTGTTTGAACTGTTTGTTTTTCAGTTCTGGATATGCACTTCTAATATAGTCTGCGAATGAAATATCCTTGTTAATGGAACTGGCATGGAATGTAGTCTCTGGTGTCTTGTCAAAATCTACTCCACAAATGAATGCAGTTCTTCCACTATACTCCAAAAAGACAATTTGATTAGAAACAAATTGTTCAAACTTGTCCTTGCTTCTGGCTTGAGTATAATAGTCAAACACGGTATCCAATCGTAACGTCTTGTGAATGATATCGCAGTTGTACAATAATCCAGATCTTGTGATTACAGGGATTCCCTTGAATCCTCGTAACAATTCTATTTTATCATCAACACGAATACGTTGGTTCTTTTCTACACTGTATTGATTCCTCTGAATGGTGATGAGTTTTTCTCCTGTTTGTCGTTTTGCATGTCTGAAAAAGTGACCCACTAAAAAGACTAGTGTATCAGCCTTGATACCTGACAAGAGAATTTCTTTGTTAAATGTAATAGTAATGTTGTATGGACCGACTTGGTCTGAGATGTTGTCCATCTGGTTTCGTGTGTATAGCGCTGTATTGCCGTCGTAAACGTAGTCCTGCATGGCTGGATACTTTTTCTTGAGGCTAGACAATGCAGCACTCAACTCTCTCTTCGATTCAACTGTACTCTGCTCATTCACCCATTTCACCGTGTATTCGCAAAGAGTTAACGTTGTTGATGCACTCACTGGCATATAGTTTGTTATGATTGTATCTCGTACACCGAGTGTGCCAACTATTTTTGGTTCTTCGTCTTCGTCGTAACCTGGTGTTTGTAGAGTACCAAGCAATCTATCTGATGGTATTGTCTTTAACTCTACGTCGTCATCTCGGTTGGAAGGTCTGCCATAATCTCTTCTGTTGTGGCCTCCTCTTCCTGTGTAGCCACCACGTTCGTCGTTTCGAGGTCGTTTTTGGTCTCTCTCGTAGTGTGTGTCAGGTCTTCGGTTTGACATGAACCCCTCGTTAAACTAAATTCTATTTGCGCTTGTTTTTTGGCCAACTCTGACTTGTAAAGTATAGAGAACGGAATACTGGTACTTTGGCAATGGTATGGGAAGAATACTGTGAGGAAAACAGATCACAGTCAAGTATGAAGACGTAAACTAACCAATTAATATCCAATGTAATGATTAAATTGGGTTTGACATTCAGATTTAGCTGGAATTCAGGCTGTGCGTTTGTTTTAAGATAGCTAAGTTTGCTGTTTGAAAGTTGAACTGTTCTTTGTCGTGACGCTGGAACTCTTCTTAAACGAGCAGTTTAACCGTTCTACAGTAAACCGGTGACCGTGATCTAATTGTTTATTTGGGTACGGGACCTATTTTGCTGTTCTTGACACACGACAGGTGACAACAAAGACAAAACACAAACAAGTTCTTAGGAGCGAATCATTGTGAGCTTACCTGCGAAATGAAAGTTAACAGCAGCACAGTTGTAACTCTGTCAGTTGTTATATTATTTTTGGTGGCTCTCGCGTTTGGTGGCGACCCAAATTGTCAGGTATTATATTATTTTTCACTAACACATAAAAGTCTGGCTACATATCAAATCCGTATAACAACAACCCTGCCCCGCGGAGGATAGTATACAAATCAAAACATTCGCGCAAGCTTTTAGACATTTCATCATCAGAATCACCATCTGATACGCCAGCTCCAACACCAGAGCCCTCTTCTTCTGAGTCTCCTTCTACACCAGACCCCATAACAACCACTACGACTGAGCCTCCAAGTACTCCTGCGCCAACACCAGATCCTACTACATCAGACCCACCAACTACCTCAGAACCTCCTTCTACACCAGCTCCTACACCAGAACCCTCTTCTTCTGAGCCTCCAAGTACACCAGCACCAACACCAGATCCTACTACATCAGAGCCTCCTTCGACACCAGATCCTACAACAACCACTACGACTGAGACTCCAAGTACACCAGCACCAACACCAGATCCTACTACATCAAACCCACCAACCACCTCAGAACCTCCTTCGACTCCAGCTCCTACACCAGAGTCTACTCCTGCACCAACACCAGATCCTACTACATCAGAGTCTCCTTCTACACCAGATCCTACAACAACCACTACGACTGAATCTCCAAGTACTCCTGCACCAACACCAGACCCAACTACCTCAGAATCTCCTTCGACACCAGCTCCACCTACTACTTCAGAAACTCCAACTACACCAGAACCTACAACTACTACAACCACTGCTTCACCTAGTACACCTGCTCCAACAACAACTACTACTACAACTGCTCCATCAACACCTGAACCTCCCTCTACACCATCTCCAACAACAGAACCACCTACTACTACTACAACCACTACACTTCCACCAATTACTTCGATTGCTCCAACAACATTTCAACCAACACCAACTCCAACTCCAAACCCTTCAACACCTACGATTGTCTGTGTATTCCCTGTTTACTCAAACTCTAGTATTCAAGGTATGAAGTGGAATGGCTATAACACTCTACAAGTTCTAGTAACATGTCCTAATGATGTATCATATATTTACGCTGTATTTACTGACGTTACCAATGTGCCAAGAACAGCTGATCTGTTACTTCATACATCCAACCCACTTACCTATGCCGCAACGTTGGCTTTTGCTATGAGAAAAGATCAATACGTTGATATCTATGTCAAGTTCAACGGCAACTCATCACAATCAGTGTATACATTCCCTAACAACCAACAAGATGTTGATTTCATGTAAGTTTGTTTTACCATTTCTAACAATGCTAGTAACATGTACTACAATCAAACGATTGTACCAACTACAGTACAAGGAGCAACTTCCAACACTACTAATCTTCAAAAGATAATTAACAATTTCGATTTGGTATGGTCTTTAATTCCATTTCTAACTTTTTAGAACATTGGTCCTCATCAAGATGACTTACCCGTATCAAAGTGCTTCTTTGCAAGCAATGTCAGTCCAGGAGGTTCAGAATATGGTGTAACATGCCAACTTGATTGTATGACTACTTTCACTTGGTCTGGAATCGTCTCTAACCATAGTGTATCACTCAACAATCAGGCTATCTTCTCGAACTGTTCTAACAGATACTATACCTATGGCGCTCAAAAACAACAAGGTTGCATCAATCCAAACGCTGCTGGTACCAAACTAGCTTCTGTCGCGTTTAACATTTGTACTGTTATTAACAAGTGTGCGTTGGTATTTGTTCCACCATCAAACATTACCGACTTGACGACATTTTTGAGGTCTGGAAGAGGTAGCAATACATTTGTTGGCTCGCAATGTGTTTATAGTGTGAATAGTACAACAAATGGAACCTTTGCTGGTACACCAACACCTACAGCCTCTTTATCCGGAGCACACGTCGTAAGAATTTGTGTTGCGTTGTTGGCACTTGTTTTCAGTCTTTTGATGTAGAAGTACCACGAATAAAAGAACACTGTACAATCAATAATGTTTTTGTATGTACTCCAAACAGCGCGTGTGCAAGATAATCAAGTCATGACGTATCTGTACGACGAATATGACGCCAAACGATTATGTACAGTGTCTCTAACCAAAGCTAAAGCGTTTAATTTTTGTAACTGATTAGTTGTGGTTGGCTATGCTGAAATGTAGTCAACCTAAAACTTGTGTTAAAAGAGTTGGCTTGAGAAGTACAAAAAAAACGCCACAAGGTATGTCTCACACTCACAGTGGCTTCTGTCCCTGTTCAATCTACACATCGAGACGCTTTATATTTTCAATACGCAATAATTTTTTATCACAGTCTCGCATGTATATTTTGTTACACGGACAGAGTCATTTTCGAATAGAAACACTAACTCGTAATAGATTAAATGGCTTCTACATTCAGACTACAAAAACGTCTCGCCGCAGACATCTTGGACTGTGGTAAGGACCGCGTTTGGTTGGATCCCTCAGAGTTGAGCGAACTCGCTTTGGCAAACTCCAGAGACTCCATCCGTAAGCTCATCAAGGATGGTATCATTATCCGCAAACCAATCAAAATCAGATCCCGCTTCAGGTGGAGGAAGAGGAAAGACGCCATCTCCAAGGGACGTCATAGGGGTATTGGTAAGCGTAAGGGTACCCGTGAGGCACGTAACCCATCCAAGACACAATGGATGACCCGTCTACGTATCTTACGTAAGCTCCTCAAGAAGTACAGAGACAACGGCAAGATCGACAAGCACTTGTACCACGAATTGTACCTCAAGGTCAAAGGTAACGTTTTCAAGAGCAAGAAGAACTTGATGGAACACGTATTCAAGGCAAAGGCAGAAAAGATCAGAGAAAGACGTGTACAAGACCAACTCGAAGCCAAGAAGG
>JAESGV010000534.1_pt1 | contig 16916 bp, 9 predicted proteins | sample 9269781 | NCBI WGS metagenome assembly JAESGV01 (sample SAMN15741586, study PRJNA653496) | algae metagenome | isolation source: Tildeniella torsiva UHER 1998/13D and co-occurring heterotrophs from... | place: Slovakia: Slovak Paradise National Park, Hrabusice, Kosice Region | collected 2000-01-01 | reverse complement strand
AAACGTTGTTGAATAATGTTCTCAGTGTCGTTTGAGGCCAACCATGCTTCGATTTGACCAACACCAAACTTGCACAAGTCGCATGATCCGTCGTTGGAAATCTTTGGTACGACTGGTACTTCAACTTGTTTCTTGGAGCAGAGTCCGATCATGCCGCATACTGCTGCTGGTGGGAACTCGCTTTCCAAATAGTAAATAATTGATGGTACATATTGCTCAACAATAGATTGGCATTGTTGGTCGAAAACGGTTGGTAGAATGCTGCATACTAGTTTCAAACTGGCTTTGACTTCTTCTTCGGTTTGGTTTTGAGCCAAGAAACTTTCTACTTGACCGACAGCGAAAGTGCACAAGTCGCACATACCGTCATTTGATTCGCGGAATACTGCTGGAATGACTGGTGCTTCGACAACTGTTGAGTTGCACTTGTCAGTGCATAAATGTAGTTGACAGCATACACGTTGTGGGCTTTCTTCTTTGAGAATGAACTCAACGATTTGTTTTCCGTATACGAGGACAACAGTATTGCACATGTTTCCGAGAGATGTTGGTAACTTTGAGCAAGCGCTCAATAACGCTTGTTCGATTTGTGGTTCGCTTTGGTTTGCGTATTGCTCTGCGAGTGTAACGACATAGGAGCAAATTTCACAGACTAGAGAGTTGGTTAAGCATTGAAATACCACTTACATTGTCCGTCTTTTACGGGTTCTTCTTGTTTTGAGGCGGTAACTGCTACTGAGAAACAGCTAACAATAAATAAAATAGCCAAGAGCTTCACAATGATGTTCATGATACTCGCGTACAGGTGACCTCTTGTGAAATTGTTTGGCTTGTCAAAACTAATCGATCTAAAAAGAGACGTTAGCTGATAATTTTGATAGGCAACATGTTCGCGTTTTAGCAACCAATCACAAACGAGCGTCTAGCTTCCAGCTCAATGGGCAGCTACTTCTCTGGCAAAACGGGCAAGTACCGTTCAAACAGCTGGTGGCTGCACACCTGCTACAATATGATGACGCAAATGCAATCCTAAGAATTTGAGTATATTGTCCGGTGACATTTGTTAATGTAAGGCTGGTTTAATAAATAGTTTTAACGATCGTTTTTCTTGATTGCAGATGTTAGTTTCTGTATCCTTTTTCTGAATTCTTTGGCCTCACCCGATCGTAACTTGAATGTTAATAATAATGCGTCCCCTTCTCTTTCTACTGCTATTATAAATTTACAGTTCCTCTTGGCGTCAATACACTTGATCACCAGCATTGGTACAGTTGGTGTTGTTGGTGTTTCTTCAGTTTTTGTTTGTTCTGTAACACAAAAGTCTTTGTAGGCCTTTGCATCACATAGTCTAAAGTGGATAGACATGCACTGCAGATGACTTTCGATATACTCTCTTACGTTTCTATCGGCGTTTCTCCTGAAAAACTTTTCAATACGAGCGTGATTCTCATCAAGCTGTGGTGTTCTTTGTGGTCCCGTTAACCAACGGTGATTTTTGATTTGTTCTAGAGTAGGTCTACTCTTTGGATCTAGTTTTAGAATACTATTAATCAAGTCTTTGGCGTCTTCTGATACGACAATTCTTGGATCATCAGTTGGGTACTCGTACGATACCTTTTTGATATCTTCAAACATTTGCATGACGTCACTGTTGCAAAATGGTAAACGTGACGTCAAAAAGCTAAATAGAATGATACCAGCGTTCCATATATCTACTTTCTCACCACTATAAGCTTGATTATTGATTTGTTCTGGTGATAGATGATACAAACTTCCAACAAGTTGTGTACTAAAGATGTCCCATCCCTTCTTGAAGATTCTTGCTTGTCCAAAGTCTGTAATCTTTAGATTTCCAGCGTTGTCCAGTAATAAGTTTTCTAAACGGAAATCTCTATGGCAGACTCCATGATCATGGCAGTATAACAGTCCGTCAATAACTTGATTAAAGTAGTATCTAGCAAGTGGTTCATCAAAAGGAACATCTTTCAAATGTTCAAACAGTGAACCTCCACCGCAGAGTTCTAGTACCAAATAGATGTATTCGTCATCTTCTAGTACTTCGTATAGTTGTACAACATGTTTGAACTTGAGCATTTGCATGGCTTGTATCTCTACATCTAGTTTGCTCATATCAGAAACGTTTCCTCTTTTTATGATTTTGATGGCAGCCTGTGAGGGTTGGTTTGGTTGTGGATGAATACGAGTTGCGTAACGAACGATACCATAACCTCCCTCACCTAGTTTGTGAAGCATTTTCCAATCTCCAACGATCCATCCGTCGCAGGATTGTTTTTGTCTTGCTTCGTACTTGGACAAGATGATGTCTGATAGTTTCAAAAAGTCAATCTTGGACAACATTCCAGATTTTCTTGAGTCATACTCTGACATGATACAATTAACTATTGACTCGTGGTTCTTGACAATTGTTGGATCGTTATCATCGAATAGGAGTGAACGAAGATCTATTTCATCTTTCTCTACTGCTGTTAAAATACGTTCCAGTTCGTCATGTGATATTTCACCGTCCTTACTGGTATCAGTCTATGATGTTAGTAAAACGTTGTATTTCACATACGAGTTTGAATAGCCATGTTAAAAAGTCTTTTCTTCCTTGCTTGCTAAAACATTCTTTTTTCAAAGAATGTTGTAGTTCTACTGCGATTTGTTCTTTAATGTCGTGTATCGTTTCTGCATCAGTTTCAGGATCTAGTGTTTTTCGTGGTGAATGGTCATCGTCACTCGCGTCAGATTCTTCTGAATGCACGTTTGAACGAGAATAACTAGTATGCATCGATACAGGTGTAGAAACGTTCGAGGAGTTATTCGACAAACAAGTCTTTTCTATCGTTTCCAAAGCGACACTGAGACCTTTTGCGCGTGTTCTTCTATCGCTTAGTGAGAGGCTATTCGTACTGACACTCTTTATCATTCCGTTACCGTTCATAACTATTCCTCCATTCCTATTTACTGGCGACGTTTGATGAGATGTAAAACCACCATGCGAATTTGAGTGGTGGTGCGCAGATTCCTCTCCGTCGTGATTTAGTTTTCGTAGTAATATAGACATCAAGTTTTTAACCTTTTGTGCAGGTTCATCCTCGTGATGTTTTTTGCGTTTTAGTTTGACGCATTTCTTTTGTATCTTTTGTACAAACTTTTCCAACTCTACAAATTCCTTATAATTCAATGAACCTTCTTTTTCATAGTCAAACTATATTTTTTTTAAAAGCAAGAAAAAGGTAATGCGTTTCACCGCGGCTATAGTGTTAATATCCTATAAAAATAATACTGCTTACGTGATACAATGTAGTTAAAGAACATAGAGTTGGAACAGATGAGTCGGTATTATCTGAATTAGCAACGAGCTCTTGCAAAGTAATCTTTCCAGTTTGTTCTACGTGGTAAATATTTATGTTGTGAAATTCGTACCTTTGTCAAGTTGCTCGAATATTTTTCGTGAAGCGTTTGAGTTTCCCATATTATTTAGTTTGAGTTAGGCCGAAGCCAAGGTGTGTGTAAGCCACGTGCACTTTAACGTGACGCTTTGAAACTTGAAAAACAAAATCGATTCGAGGAGAACGCACCAAATACGAGTTGGGCTCAAACAAAAAATAGATTGCTACAGCGGCGGAGAAACAAGACTTGATGTCCTCACGCATTTTGCGATAACAAATCATGTATGATAATGTAAGAATGTTTGGCTGCATTTAAATAGATTTGTTGTACATTTAGTGATGGTTTGATTTGATCATCGTGGAGGCGTATTTAGTTACTTCACAAGATTTCTTTGGCAAATATACGGTCCTATTTTCTTCCATTCTTTCATTAGTGTGATGCCAGCCAATTGCATTGGATGATGTTAGTGGTCTCATGTATTTGTTAGTTGGAGAATTTTGCAATCTTCTCTGCTTTTGATGCTCAGCACGGTATTTGATCCCTGATGTGTGTTCTGTTGTTATTGGTCGTGTAGTTGTTGTGGGTATCGCTCTTGTGTTTTCGAGTGTCTGACCATTGATGCTGGGCAAAGTAGCGTTGAAAGATGTAGCTCTACGATTATCGATGATTGGAGGAACTAAATGACGGTCGCTGCTTTCAAACGTGTAATCCCCTTTCTTAATTCTGTGGTCAATGTTGTCTTGTTTTCCTGAGGGATGTGTTGGATTAAATGCTGCAATCCTTGGTGGTACACTATGGGCCCAATGTAGTTTCAGCTGAGTACGGTATTTGTCGACTGGCTGCGTCTTCATTGTAGAACGAAAAGTATCCCAATGTTGGTTTTCTTCGTCAATGTATGAACGTAGATATACATCTGGGTGCTCGTGCTTTTGCACTTCTTTTTGTTCAAACTTGTAGTGAGAGTTAACACCCTTGTACGTCATACCGAAGAACGAGTTCATGTTGTGGCTTTTGTTTCTGATTTTGTTTTGCTGCATCTACAGCTCGCTACAGTTTTAAGAGAGCGAATAGCCCATTACGTAGTGTAGTGTATATCGGGTAAAGATAACACCTTCGTGGATTTATTGCGTCTTAGGCCTGTTTAACTTCTTGGCTGCCTTCTTACTTTGCTCTCTCAAACTCAAAATACGCTTCTTAAGTCTTGCTACACTGAACAAGTCTTCCAAAATGTCGTTCAGAGTTTCGTTCTCTGCATCAGGACTCAAACTTTCATCAGAGTTGTAGAATGGTAAAATAAATTGAATTTCGCTTGTCATATTCACTAATCCTTGATAATCATCATCGACATTTGCAGTTGGATCTTCAAGCAGAGGATTTGGTTTCACAGTCCATTCCAAACCTTCGAGCAGTGGACTTGTGTATGAAGTCCATTCAACATCATCTTGCCAATCACCATCAGGATCTTCTTCCACTTGTTTGCTCTTTGTACTGAACGCACTAGGGAACATTTTCTTGTATTCTTTCTGTAAATCCTTCTTCTTTAGTGCACCAAACTTTTCAATCAACTGTTGACGACGCATCTTGACAATCTTTTTATCTTTTTGACGACGTGTGAAGAAATCCCACACAATCATACCAATAATGATAACAGTACTGGCAATGATGATAATGATTGCCAATACAACGCAGAATTGTTGGAATCCATACGTTGGGAATTGATTCACTAAGAATAGGAAACCAAGCATGAGTACGAGTAGGATAGAAATTAATACAATATACTTAGAATGTTAGTAACGAATAATGAAAATCGTACCTCCATAATGTTGTGGAATTTGTATCTAAATGGTACTGCGTACATGTGTGCAAGTAGCGCAGCAGCGATGATTACCAAACTAAATACGACTACTGTGATAGGTAGCAAAAACGTGTTCAAGATACTAATCAATAGTTTTCTGCCAGTAACAACAGCTTCCCAGTAGAAATATCTTCTCTTGAAACGAGCAAGCATAAACTTGAATCGCCTACAATATTAATAAAAATATGGAAAGCTTACATGTCAAAGTTCTTGGTCCAATTAATCACTGCATCTTGTTTCTTTTCTAATGATTGTAACTCACCATCGATATTATGAGCATCTTCATCTTCATCAGTTTCATCATCTCCCATATCGCTGCTTGGAATTCGTGACAAGTGGGCAGTTCTTGCAATCTTGATTTTGTGAGTACGAATTTGTTTTGCGAGACTGATTGTTCTTGCACGTAAGAATCGTGAGTAAATGTACACGAGTACAAAGAACAGTATTGCTCCTCCACCAAAGATGACGTACAGTATGATGCTTAGTGGAAGCATGTTTGCCCATTCACCGTATGGTACGAAACATGTAATATCTGGTGATGCGTTCAATGTATAACTTCCATCAGCTTGATACGTACAAACTAGAATTTGTGAAGCTTGTGTCATGATGAAAATGTAAATGAAAGAAATAAAACTAGGATGTGAGTATGTTGTTTCAATAAAAGTTACGCAGTGTACGAGTTGATAATCTTATTTCTAAAGTTACCCATTTGTGCTCTTGTTGCGCCATCTTTGAGGAACCAAACGCAAAAGTTTCGTATCCATATCAAAATGTTGATACAAAAGTTGAGTGTTTGTTTGATAGAGTTGATCGCTGCAATTTTAACTTTTTCAAATTTGTCTCTGGTGTTGGTTTCGATATCTTCATCTTCACGGAAGGCCATATACTTGATTTTGATGAATCGACCTGTTCTATTGGTAATGAAAACTCTTATTTCTCCTAAAATGTACAATATGATAAACGCGACTAGGAAATAGAATGGTAGTAGTGAAATGACAACCCACTTGGAGACAAAAGTCATTTCTGGGAACACGCATTGTGGACTCAAGAAATCGATATTGAAATTGATAACTGAGGCTGCTGTTAAACTTCCACTCACAAAACTAGGCCAATTAATATCGAACGACGCAAATATACTGATAATTTGCCAGAAACTGAACGCGATAGAGATTGACGATAAATGTGAAGCTTTTGCACTTGAAATGGCAAAGAATACAACTGTGATGATACCACCGATTATAAGTGCGAGTAACAGTTTCCACCATGCGTTTGGAGTACACTCTTCGCACGCGTTACGCCACTTGTAGTAACCAGTTTGACAAATACCACATACTCGTGAAACGGGATTGTATGCTGCGGAACAGTTATTGTATCCTCCTCCTAGACATGCCGTTGCTGGATAACATTTAAAGTAATCGTATGGTTTTGCTCCTGTATGCCAATATCCTGGTAGTGCATCAGGAATGGTAATGTTGAATCTATTGCAGTTTGCTCCAACTTTACAAACGAGACAAGTATCAACCATGTAGTTCTTTGGTGTATTAGGATTGAAATAGAATCCAATGTTACATCCACAATCACGTAGCGTTTTAGATCCAAGTGCTGAGCCCATGGACAACGGACATAACGAACAATTTGTTTGTCCTGTAAGTCCAGTGTAAGTACCATTTGCACAAGGAATACATGCGTATGAACCTGATGTTGGTTTGTATGTTCCTGCAGGACATGGTGAACATGGTTCAGCAAGATTTGCAGTTGTGTAACCTGCAGGACATCCAATGTATTGGTAGTTGTAACCTTCTACTGGAATCACTTGTCCTGTTTTGTAAATCTTTCCACCCTTGTAGAACCAATTTATCTGATCGTAACTGACCATGATAGCTGCTTGCCCATCTACATGAATCAATGTAGTACAGTTTACCGTAGATGTTACGCCATCATACTCTAGATCAATAAGTCTACACGGCACTTGACTGATAGATTCACTAAAGCGAACATACAAGTCATATCTTGCGAATACACCGACCATGGATAATGTGACTTGTTGATCTCCACTTGTTGCTCCACTGTTTGGACTTACTTTGAGAATGTTGAGAGTATCATGGAAAGCAAAAGTTATTGTTCCAGTAGAGTTTTCTCCACGAATAGTTGATACGAGCACGTTGATCAAGTACACGTTTGGATTTGTAGCGATTGATGCTGGTATGAGGCACGATACATGATTTCCGTAGACAGTATCGTTAGTGTTCACAGTAGCCAGAACAGTAGTCTCTGCTAATCCATCAATTCTATACGTACAAGAAGATACTGTCGATATGTACTTGCCTTGCAGAATAATTGTTGTTGCCATACGAGGAGAAATAATCGGAGCAATGTTTGTCAACACTGGTTGACGGAACGAGTCCAAATAATTGATCGTTATACTTGCATAAGTTCCACCATTGTTGAATGAAAGACTCAATGAAACTGCTAGCGGGAAACGTCGAGGAGTCTGAGACACATCTAATACAGCAAAGCTTGGTGCAATGAATGTTGCCGATTGACTATCTACCAATGTAAAATTCAATTCTTTTCCAGTGAACCACTTGGTGATGTTACCGGTGTTACTAAACTTGATACGAACTTGAGTTGGATCATAGTTTGTTGGGAAGTTGGTACCGTTGAGTGTCAAGTGAGTAGCTTGGAATGTAAACGTAGTATCAACGTCATTCTCAAAGTCCATGTTATAGGTGTGCAGTAGCTCGTACTTGGGGTATGCGGTAATAGTAAAGGGAGAAGTAGATGACTCTGTGCTCATTAAAACTTCATCATCGCTTGATGTGCTTCCTGGTACACTTAATACGATGTCAGTTACTGTTGTTGCTTGGATTCTTCTAGAAGACGTTACAGTGATGTTTGGTGAATAGTACGAGAGACCTGACAATACAACACTAGTACTTGTTAGTGAAACTAGGGTAAGTCCAATTGATTTCTCTTTTGGAGCATAATCTTGTCTAACATAGAAACATTTCTTTGTTATATCAAAGCATGTACTTGCGAGGTCAAGTATTGACGAAAAATCACCAGACAATGTAATGGTATCTGTTAATCCAAATACGATTGGTAGTGGTGTTACACTTTGGACAGTAGCAAACTGATAAACTTGTACTGTTGATGTAGTAGGAGTGTACACGGGCAAACTATCAGTAGGGTTGGTTTTGTTTACCGCAAATGCTCGTGGTAACAGTGAAATCTTTTGCGTTGGTAGCGGTACATTACTGTAACAACTATAAGTGCTAGTGTATGCGAGACTACAAACTAGTGGATAATTAGTGTTGATAGAGTCATATAGATCAAATACCAATTCTCTTCCTACACCGACAGTAACGTTTGAAAAGTTAATCGTTAAAGAAGGTATTAGCTTTCCGGCAGGGAATGAGGTAGGAGTTACTGACATTGTCGCAGGTGTAGGGTAATACAACTGTTTCACCGATGACAGGAAATAGTTCACTCCGTTATCAAATGATATAGAGAACCATACTGATCTTGGATAAACTAAATTGTATGACCACAGAATAGGTGATTGTATAGTCAATAGTGTAGAACTGACATATTGAGCTGTAGTCTTATCCAATAGGTTTAACGTACCATAATCGAAAAATTTGACCCAAATGGCAGTATTTTCAAATCCATTTCCGATGATTTGCAACGTTTGAGAAATGTATGGACTACACTTGCTTGCATTATCATCAACGTATGTGATTTGTTTAGAGTTATCATTGATGATTGACAACATTAGGTTTGTAGCGTACGTAGTACCACCCATTGAAATGGAAATGGTAACGTTAGTAGCACTATTGAACTGAGGAGTGCGGCACGACAACGCGGTACCACTTAGTGTAGTACAGGGTTCTGTCTGCGTACTAGTGCCTGATACAATGCTCATACAAAATTGGCACGAGTATGTGATAGTTGCCTGATAGGTACTTGACACGAAAAAGTATGTACCTGTAATAGTAATGTATGATGCACTACGTGGTACTAGTGCAGTGAGTACTCTATTTGAAGGTTGTACAGACAAGAATGTTGGAGCGGTAACCAGTGCAAACTTGGGTAGTGAAATAACCTTGTTACCCATCATGTTCAAATCCATATTCACGTACCATGGCGAGGATGGATACGAATTAGTATAGTTTGGTACCAAACATTGTACGTACATGTTGGATAAAATTCCACAGTTTTGCAATGGCACTACACTTGTCCTATCTCGTAGTGTAATAGAATAGTTGTAGTACGAATGAGTATGGAACTCTGTAGGTGGCGAAGGTAGGGCATCTTTCGTTTGGACAACTAACGATCCAAGTGATGTTGCAGGTGCTATAGGTACTATATAACGAAGTGGTGCGACAAAGCTAATTGATACAGTGTTGGAAACCACTGATGTTAGGGCGTTGTTATATCTAGGCTGTACGGAAATATATTGGAGCGATAAAGTCGTTGTTTCGACAACACCAAAGCTGCTCACGTTGCAGGTGAACATTGTCGAGCTCTGTGATGTTGCGTTATAAGAGGCATATTGAGTTGTGTTAGTTCTCGATTGCACTACGCATTTGTATGCATAAGTGAGAGATAGTGGAGTCGATAGAACCATAGTAATCTGTTTGGTTGTAGTCGTTAGTTCTGCTGCTGGTAAAAGATATGGATACGCTCTATCCACTACAACAGGTACAATATAGGCTAGCTCTTCCATGTTCACAACAAGTTCTTGCCCAGTGTTGTAATCTGTTACTTTGATAGTAAAAGTCAACAGAGTTGGAGAAACTTGTACCTCCAACGACGATGAAACTACAATACATTTAGCGTTTGTTCCACTAAAATCACATGAGATAGGACTGACAGTACTTCCGTTATTTACACTAAATGCGTAACCTATTTTAAGGAAGCTGTACAGCAGTAAGTCTGATGTCACGTATTGATTTAAAGCACTAGGTCTTGATACAGCACCATTGATTGGAACAGAGTTCAAGGAAGTGAAAGCTGGCTTTCCGTAGAACATGATAGTTGTAGCGGTGGGAGTTACAATTTGTGATTTGGAGCTTATTCCATTGTTTGGAGGTGGTCCATTATCACCGTTGTGCCATAGCATAATGTCTACTCTCTCAGTAGCGTTGGTACCATGGAAAACATTCAGCGCACACTTGAACACAGTAGTAACCACGACATTGCTATCGTACAAGTATGAAATAGTGAATAATACATCGATAGGTACGTAAGAGAATGTGATATTGTCTTGTGTATATCTGCAGTAAATATCGTTACTAGCAAAGATATTGTCTTCTACACTTAGCGTAACAACAGCTGTATCATTTTTCGCCGTCATTTGATATAAGCCTGGTGAAGTAATATTCTTATACAAAATAAGAGGCGCTGGGTACGAGTAATACAAAGCAGAATCACTAACTTGAATCAGCTGACTAGTAGCAACAGATTTTGCAAAAATTGCAATACCAAATTGCGTAGTATTCACATTAAGAATTGTGAGATTCGCTACGAATTGATTTGATCCGATTCTTGTTGCGGGAGCTTGTGCATTATTCAAAAAGCTACCTTGGATAATTCTTTTGGCGTAATCATAGTACAAGAATGTATAAGTAACATGTGGAGCTAGCACCGCAGCAGGCGTAGTAACGTTTGTAGTAATAGTAACCTCTTGTGTACGACTCAGGGCTACAGATGGAATTGGCTTGCTAACACTCAAGTATTCCAAAAAGGGAATAGTGAGAGTATTAGATGACACTTGGATTCCTCCTTGCTTTGTTGTGTTATTCTCGTACCACACAGATAGTTTCGTTACTCCTGGTGCGTGACCTACAACTACACACACTAGTATGTTATTGTTTAACGAAGAGGAGATAACGTTGACACTAGCATTATCGAATCTGCAAGCAACATTTTGGGAAATACCCATTGAAGCTGCATCGATTTGAATAGAAAATGATGTTACAGAGTCAATCAATGTTATGCTCGCGGTAATTGGTACAAACGATATTGGCACGGGCTCAATAAACGTTATTGGTGCCGAATTTGTGAATGCAACAGCTGAATTAGCTTCAAAAATGTTTGGATTTTGATACAATAGCGTTACAGCATAGTTTCCTTTTGGTAAAGCAGAGTAAAGTCTTTGAATAGATTTTGTTCCGTTGAGTACACCGATGTTCTCTGTTGCTGATGTAATCACAGTCGTAGAGTCAACACGTAACACTGCTGTGCCTTCTGACGAGCCAAATGTGACTGGTGAATCAAACGTGATGTTTAACGTGTATGTACCAACTGTACTGAACGTTGTTGCATCGAGCAATATCGTTCGTGTGTCAATTACAACATATTTAGTTGACAGCGTTGCATTTCCAATACGTGTAAAGAAACTCTGGAATGGTGTTTTACCAACCACAGCAGGTGTAGTGCAGTTTAACTGTGGGTTGTATGGACCGATCCATCTAACACATGGGAAATATATATTTTCATCTCCCACAAAAGTAATATTAACAAAAGCGTCTGGTGGTCCTCCGTAATTATACACTATAGCTGTGGTGTTTCCTGTAACGGTGCCATAGGTTGGTGAGATAAAGTCACCGTTAATGAACTTGAGTGTAGATGGAGCGGTACTTGCAGTGTAGTTCGTAGAGCCAATAATCATAATGATCTCAATACTGGCATCTCCAGGGTATGCTCCATTGATGAAGAATCTAAACTGTTGCAACGAAAACGAGCTTCCATCCATTGGTGTATAATAATAATCGGTGATATTGTACTTGTATCGCACAGCAAAAGAGATACCAGTGTATGTAGCGTTAAAAACAAATGACGTACTGAGTGTTACCAGTGCATTGACGCCGTTACTTGTAACACCTGGATTGATAGCAAGAATGTTGATAGGATCAACCATAACAATAGAGACACTATTGCTTGATAGGATAAAGCTGGTTGTTGTGCCTAACGTTTTCGTTGGATCTGATTCTTCGTATATCAACGTTATCAGAGTATCACCAACCATGCCAGAATCAAAGTTCTTGTTACAATTGAACACATAGGTATTGTTGTTGCCCTTGAAGCTGGTACTACTGACAAACTGTACAGGTACGTTCACAGATTTACCAAAACGTATGTTATAAAATTTGCAATAGATAAATCCCGTGTTGATAATAGAGCTTGGCAAAAATGTACTATTGAACATTATAGTCACATTGCTCATTTGTTGCGTGAGCAATAACTTATCATTAGAGATGATTGAGACCAATCCTTGATCTAGATAGTACAGTTTCATCATATCATCGTTTAGATCGTTTGCTGATAACAAAACATCCTCTGTTGCAAAATGTGCAGAGCCGTACAACCAAAAGTATGGGTATAGAGCGATGTATGAATTGTCAATGAGCATCGAGGTGTTGTATGCAACCGAAGCACAATTAAGGTTGATGCCATTTCTATCCGGTAAACTGCACGAGTAGCTCTTTTGTCCAAAAGCACCACTTGGTCGAATATAGAAAGAAGAGTTGTATGTCGTTGCCGAACGCTCATCGTATTGTAGAGTAGACTCGTTAAAAGCCATCGATAGAGATGGTATAGTTGTACCTCTAAGAGTCGCTTTTGGGAATCTCTTAATGACCAAGTTTTGATTGTACATTATCGAGAATACTCCTGTTGTACTCAAAGTGGGAAAATTATACGAGAATCTAATGTTGGAGTTGATTATAGTTGGTGTAGCAAAATACTTGTACCTTGGTGGTTCGAATACCATAACAACACTGAAGACTGATATATCTGCGATGACGCTGGAACCTGCAGCCTTGGATAATGTGATATTCTTAGTGTACTGATAACTGTTATTGACAACAGTCGCATCAAAAGGAAAGTTCAGAATCTCAAACTGTGTAGGCATATTTGCGTATCCCGACGGAATTTGATAGGGTAGACCTGTAGCTCTGTAGGTCAATACTTGCGTTACATTATTAACTCGCGCGTTAATCGTTTTTGGTGATAGTGCCAAGTCGACAAACTCATGAAAACCGGTGGTGTTTGTAATGCTCGCAGCAGTTGACAAGCTGGCAATACTCAACTCGTATCCAGCCAGCTCTGCTGTAATTCCAAGATCATAATTCGTACCACTGGCCTGTACATTAGGATAGTATGTCATTATAGATCCACTAGCAGGATTTGGACCCAGATTTCCCGTATTAAAGTCTGCTGCTTTGTCTCTCTTATTATACACAAATCCAGTGGCTACTGTAGCTCCTGGAAAAGATGAGTAGGTTCGGTATAGTTGGAACGTAAAACTTGGATGGTATGGAACCTCTGTCACCATGGAAGGAAGTGACGATTGACCGGCTACTCCCATATAAGGGACGATCTTCTGAATGTTAACAAGTTGATGGTAATAATGTGCTCTGGAAGGTACTGATATTACCTGTCCATACTTCATAAAATTCAAAGTAAAGTTGAGTCTAATGGGGTTGTAAAGAGGCTGTAAAGAGGTGAATGTACAGATAGGGAATGTATCTCCAGCGCCAAACGTGCATGTTATATTCTCTGGCGCCACAGGATCTCTTCTGTTTGGCACTTTTACCAAACTGATTCTGCTAGTGTCCTGATAGCAAACGAGTGAGTAGTTCATCTTTGTAGCAGCATCAGGTATCTGTAGTGAGAGTGAATAGGTACGAAGTAAACTAGTAGCGTTAAATACCGACGGAGAACCGATAAAATCGATAGGCGTCCTAATGTATGTAACGTACATGTCTTTAGTTAGTGCATAGTAAGTACCAGTATAATTGTACACAAGAGTTATGGGTATTACTGTTGTATTACTTGTAACACTAGTCAATGTAATGTTACCAGTGATAGCAGAGATAGCACTTGTGCACGTAGTTCGAATATAACGCGTTACGCTTCCGTCATAGTAAGTGAGATACATGTTTTCACAAGAGTGAACCAAAAAGTTTTGATCGATGCTAATAGCCAAACTTGTAGCGCTTGGTAGCGATGCACTTGCATTGAACGCAACAACATATGGATAGTGATATATTGCGTTGGCGATGGTGAAAAAAGTAAACGTGGTACCAGTACTCCAAGGCGAATACGTCTGTGTGCCATTGTTGTACAGAGCCGCGTACAATTGATAGGTTGCAGGTGTGCCAGAGATAGTGCATGTAACAGTACTCGCACTACTGTTAAATATACCCGGAAATCCTGTTGTTCCTAGTAAACATCCATACGTGAAGAGTGCTCCTAGATTATAGTAACTATCAATTGTTCCAGCATGTGGAGTCAAAAATCCTAGTGGTATAGTAACTGTAAGTGATGAGTTGGAGCAGAAAGGAGCAGGACTTGGATCCGAAGTAGAGTTCACCTGTTCGGTAATGTAAAGATCTGCAGTGTTTAACGAAAGCATTATCGATGACGATACAACACCATTTGGAGGTACTATATACAGTCGCACAGTCACAGAACCTGTTTCTGAGGCCTGTGTGTTACACGAGAAAGTTGATGTGGCATTATTAAAGGTAGCCGCAAATGATCTGGTAAGGTTATTACCCAAAACGCATAACACGCGTTGCGTGTAGTTGTAGTATGTTGGGAAAAAGGTATCATACTTGAGCACTGGTGTAAATGCGTTATTCACTAGACCTACACCAATTGATGATCCTTGTACATGACCAATTGTAGCTCCTCCTAGAACAGGTACTGATAGTGGTATCTGAGATAACTGTAGTGTATGTATACCAGAAACCAATACTAGTTGAAGTGATATACTCTTGGGTGTACTCTCGTTCACACTGCACCCAAAATCTGTTGAACTCAACACGAGAGTTGGTAGATAGCTTGATGTTCCATTAGATATCATAAGACACTTTGCGTATGATCCCATCTGCGCTGGTTCATTCTTTTGCAAACTAATAGCAACTGTCGTATTTGCATTTGGTTGTGCAAAATCCAAATAGTCAGTTCTAAAACCAAGCGTCGATAGTTGAACAACCACAAAAGGTGCTGCTGTAGCTATAACTCTTGCTCCATAGGAATTGGAGTATGCTAAAGCGACACTTGAGTCTGAAACATCTGCTGATGGTTTGATAGAACAGTTGAACTCTGAAGGTACACCTGTGAGCAGTGCTGGTACATCTGTTGATGGGTCATTGTTGACACGGCAAAGGAACCCAGTTGTTACGTTTGGTGAAATGGTTACATTTGCTCTGATTGTAATGTTGTAAAAGGTATTCACTAGCACAAACGGTGGAGTGTTTGGATGTAGAGTTGTACTTATTCCTTGACAAAGATCAAACTCACAGTTTGGTCCAGTATGACATGAATCGCAAGCACATACATCTGGTTGAGTGCAGTTACCATAACCACTACAAACAGCACCAGTACCTACTTGCACTCCAAAGCAGTTATACTTTTCACAATTTGATCCATAGTAGATTGGTGAATTACAAGCACAGTTGTTTGGACTGATACAATTTCCACGTCCACTACAAATACCAGGACTACCGACTTGATAACCAGAACAGTTGTACGTTTGACATTGTTCTCCACTGTAACCAGTAAAACATGTACAGTTATCAGGTCTCGAACAGAAACCATGTGTAGAGCATACTGTTGGTGACAAGTATAGAGTATTGAAGCAATTATAGTTTTGGCATTGATCTCCATAGTAACCTGCGCTACAACTACAGAGATCAGTGTCTGTACATGTACCGTTTCCGTTACATACGTTTGGTGAGTCGAACCGTATGCCAGAACATGTTACTACTGTTTCACAATTCGCGCCTTTGTAGCCTGTATTACACACGCACTGGTTTGCACCTACGCATGTACCTCTTCCGCTACATACTGTTGGATCTGTGCTCTTAATTCTTAAATGTTAGCATTTGTCTCGCATGACTTACGTGCTACAGAAAAAGTTCTCGCAAAATTGTCCGCTATAACCAGTAGTGCATTGGCAAGTTTCAAAGTCCAAACATTGTCCTCCTCCACTGCATACTTGATTTGACACTGCTGATATTCCGTTGCAATAATGGTATCCATCTGATAAAACGCCTATTTCGCTTGGTGTGAGCACGCGTGACGCGAAAAATACGTTCGATATGTAGTTCGCTTGCGAAAAGCATCCAACTGAGGTCATATATGTTGTCACTCTGTTCGCGATAGCAATACTTCCTGTTCCCAAGTACGACACTGTTATGTTTGTTGTTGTGGATCCTCTATTAACTCCATTTATGTACACGTTGAATGTGTGAGTGTTACCAGTAACAGACGCTGTGAGTGCGAGATGGTTCCTAAACTATTAGACCATAGAAAAGTATTGCATACCACGTTAACGCTTGTGGTACTCCATTTGAAAGAGAAACCAAGATGCCGTTAACAAACGCTGATAATCTTGTTTGAGAATCGAACACGAGACCTGCGTAACTGTCTTGCGTTCCTCCTGCTGTTTGGAATGTAAAAAGTCGAGTATTTGCGGCCGTATTTCCGGTATATTTGGCCCACATCGCGATACTGTAGCCATTCGTAGGTAGTTTAACGTTATCTGTGAACAATTGTTGACATTTGTTTGGTGTTTCGACAAGTCTGTATCCTCTGTTCGCATTCCCTACATTTGGGCCTTCTGATAGTAAAAGTGGTGTTGCAGTAC
>JAESGV010000533.1_pt1 | contig 16923 bp, 17 predicted proteins | sample 9269781 | NCBI WGS metagenome assembly JAESGV01 (sample SAMN15741586, study PRJNA653496) | algae metagenome | isolation source: Tildeniella torsiva UHER 1998/13D and co-occurring heterotrophs from... | place: Slovakia: Slovak Paradise National Park, Hrabusice, Kosice Region | collected 2000-01-01 | reverse complement strand
TACAACTGGCGTAATTTTGTTCACAATTAATTGTAGAATACCCGTGAAGGCTATCATAATGATTGGTACTCCGATAATGAATATATTTTGCCATTTGTGCCGGACTTGAAGAATAGCTTGTTTGATGAACAGAGCAGTGAATTGGCGCCACAGTGACGACTTGCCAACTATGTCCGTAGATTTCGAGTCTGTGTTGGTTCTCCCATGGAGCAATGATGTATTCTCGTTGTCCATAAACAAAAGCGGGGTTTTGAAACAACACGAAACCATTATCACTTTCATGTGATCTAGATGATCTGCCGAACACTTAGTCGCATTCAATACAACCCAGCCATATACTTTATTCACCCAAGAGGTTTGTTGATAACCAAGTCCTAAAGTGCGCAACTCTTTGATGGACGTTGACAAAAAAGCAGCGAAGCATCAAGCAAACAGTCACAAACACAACCGTTGATTTTCATGAGTAATACGACCAACGGTACTCTGTACGATGCACAAGCAGAGTACAACTATCAGTGTTTGATGTACCTAGACACAGCGTTCTTCGTTGAGATTGTATGTGCAAATCTAATATTCCTAGTGCTATCTATTGTGTTTATAAAAGTGGAGCCTCTTAAATCACGGGGAATAATCCCTCAGTTCGCTCTAGTCATTTTACTCATTTCAAATTCCAACAGGATAGCCATTAATTTTGTCAGCTCGTTCAACACCCTGGCGCTCACTCCTATTAGCGTTGGATGTCTCGCTCTAGTGTGGATAGCAGCTGTCACACAATGTTTCAGGTACCTCATCAAACAACGCCGCGAGTACAGAAAACAACACACCAGTAATGGAACAGTGATACACAAAATTTTCAACTTTTTGTTTGTATCAAACGTTGGTTTGTTTCTGTGTCTAGGTTTTTGCGTAATATGCCTACTTATCATTATGGCTGGTTTATGGATCAGTTTATTTATCACGTACACATTTACAAATGCAATTTTGGCAATTTTGATTCCTATGATCATTGGCATGTTCTTTTTTAGTTTGTTACTAGTACTAGTAGACGTTATCGTTGATGTGTATCGTTATGGTTTCTTCGCAGGAACTTACACACTACGAGACCCTCTAGCCTTTCGCCTCAACGGTGTTATGTTATTGATCTGCGTTGTTATGTGTGCCATATACTTGGTGTTCAGTAACATCAGTGCATCTTTCAAGGCTAGTGAAGGTATAACTCAACGAGTTGTTGCCATTAGCGCACCTGTGATCTTTATTGAACATGTAAGTCTCACTATAACCAAACTAACATCTAGGTACTCTGTTGGTGTATGCTATTGTTTAGTGGTGGTATGTGTATTATAATAATTATCAAGCGTTGGGTATTCAACAAACTCCAAGGTAATCAAGATCATACATTATCTCGCGCTGATCAACTACAAAAGTTGTGGTCATCCGAAGAAGGTCGTCTTGCGCTTTTCAAGTATTGTGAAGCAGAGTTTAGTGTAGAAAACTCCAAAGCATACGATGATTTATGTAAATACAAAGATATCAAAGACCGAGAAGAGAAACTCAACTTGGCAAAACATGTTTATACTGCGTACATTCATGACAAGAATAGCTTACTACTTGTCAACGCCTCACAAGCTTGCAAGGCAAGTTTAGCAGAAAAAATGCAAAAAATTGCTGCAAATGGTGAAGTCGATCTTGATACACTGTTTGACGAGCTAGAAGTCGAAGTGAGAAGCAATTTACAAGATACATTTAGTAGATTCCTGCATTCTGAAGCGTATGCCAAATACAAACGTAAGAGAAGCTCTTTCGCTATTGAGAGAGCAATGAAAGTATAAATACAAAATTTAATTGTTCAAAAATATTTTATTGTTGTTGTCCTGATTCTAGTTGCGATACCTTTGCTTTTAGCTCTTCGTTTTCTTTCTCAAGAAGCTTTACTCTATTTCGTAGTTCTTCGTTCTCTTTTTGAACACCCTCTAGCGTTTGCTTTACTGGTTCAGGTTTCTTCTCTACTTTAGGAGTGAACGATACTGTTGGCGCAGATATTACACCTTCTCCTGGCTTTAGAGACACTAAAATTGGATCCTTGTTCTGTCCGGCCAACCACTCATCAGCTGATAGAGATGGTGTGGTGCCTTGAGTATCAGGGAACAAATCCGAAGCGAATTGCTCTCCTCTGCGAGGAATCTTGAATGAGATTGGAACAACTTGTTTGTTTTCCAACTTTAACAATCTCGCAATCTCACATTGGTTGATATCGAGTGCAAGTTTTGGTACCATGCACATTCCACGTTGCGATTCAGTTGTCTTGAAGTCGGTGATGAAGTGAGCAAATGGATGGTCATTCACTGTTTCGAACACGCGAACGTTAGCATCACCCTTGCCTCCTACGAAGAGTAAACCAGTACCTTCGTCATAGAATGGCATTAACAATCCACTAGCAACGTCGATTTCAACAGTGTGGAGTGGTTGGCTCAAATTCTTTGGATCCCAAACCATGATTTGTCTTTCTGATATTTTAGAGAAGCCAACAGTCAAAAGTTTATCGATGCCACCTCCAAGCCATACGACACGAGAGCCTTTTGTACCTTGATGACCATCTCCCTCTTGTACGACAGATTTTGATCTTGGATCCCATACTCGGATCTTTTTGTCTTTTGATGTACTAGCGAGTAAGCTTCCATCTTTGTTATAGACAAGGGATTGAATAGTATCTGAGAAAACTCCCTCTCCGAACGAAACCATTTCTTTTCCATTCTCAATATTCCACAAAATAACTTTTTGATCGAATGCGCTGGTGGTGAGAACATGATTTGCTGTTGGATGGAACAATAGCGATGCTAACTTCTTTGAATGACCTTCCAATGTAACTTGAGCTTGAGATACAGATTCTTTGTCTTCTGGGACTACCCAGACTTTTGCAGTACAATCGACGGATCCTGTTGCAATGATATTTTGGTCAAATGGATGCCAAGCAAAATCGACAAGTTGTCCAGTATGACCAGAAAGCAATTGTACATTGCTTCCTACTCTTCCGAGCTCACTCAGTTTAAACACACCTAGGGGACCACCAGCAGATTGCCAAGGTATGGCAAAATACTTTGTGTTTGCTTTGATATAATCAGTATCAAATGCTCCTACTGCTGGTCTCAAATCAGTGTACGAGTGTTCTGTCTTTGCAGCAGCACCAAATACGTGACGAACTTTGGATTGTCTTACAGACATGGTTTTGTTTCCTAGCTCTAGATTGCTAGGTCGACTACCGAATCAAAAACGAGAAACGGTTGACCTTGGTAGCTATTTTAAACAATACATTACGATCAATTTTATTACCGTGGGCTCTTATTTGTTGACATTGCTTCAAACTTTTTCAAAAAGATGTCATCATCATCAGTAGAAGTGTTTGAAGCAGAGCTAAAGAAGCCACGGTGTTTTCTAAGCTGAACACTCTTTGCTACGTGTTGCACAAGCTTTTTACGCCTGGCACTGATAACCAATTTTACTATTTCTTCGACAACTGCATGAATCGAGTCAACATCCGAGTTTGCAACCTCGAAATACTGTAACGATTCTGTATCGGCATATTTGAGAACAGTTTTTGTTTCCAGTATGGGTGTAGTATCTTTTTTGGTTGTCCCGACGAACATTGTGGAGAATGGAGGAGTTTTTCTTGGTGATACACGTGGTGACTTTTTCTCTGTAGTCAATTCGTACGCGTCCCGTAGTCGTTCATAAGTTTCGATGGCCTCGACATAGGAGTGTTTGTCGCTCAAAGAGAACATGAATATGTAGCCATCAGTTGCTTTTAACTCCTATCATGAGTGAGAATTATAAATTAACTGCATACAGTTATATTATCAAACGTGTTAGTTTCGTTAAAAGGCTCTACTACTAGTAACTCGATTGCGTATGTGTTTTCCGCAACTGTCAAGTGTATGTGGTCACTCGCTTTTCTAGTTGATGTTTTAGAAGTTGCCACCCAAGTAGATGTGAATTTTTTCTTTCCAACCCCTCGTGCTCCAACAAGTGTCTACATGTTGTTATATTGACTTTTTAATTACGATTGTAATTCTTGGTGGTTCCAATGCAGAAACAACTTCAATAACATCGTCTGACTCGCTCAAAGAACCCAACAGTGGCATTGTTTGATATGTGACACTTAGATTACAACTATATTTCAAAGTTTATTCGCATCTCTTTGTTGTTTCATCTGTTTTAGATCTACTCGTTCTCTTTGGTTTGGGTTTTGTGAATTGAGCAGTTCTTCCATATTTGCATAGTGGTCAGATTCTATATTTCTGTCATCGATTTGTATCCGTACGTAAACACCATCTGTTCGCACTTCTACATCATGTACACGCTGCTTTACACCTTTACTCTTCACATTAGAGTTCAAATCCAAGTATAGTCCCTCTCCAGTTTGCAAACAAATTTTATAGTGATGCAACGGACATACAACACACGTTTTATCACCTAAATCTTCAATATCGCCAGTTAATAATTTTCCACCGTGATGATAACAATTTGCGTCTATTGCATGGTACTTGTTGGTCTTTAACAAATGAAAAATTGCAACATCTCTGTTGTTTACTTTTACTTGTTTACGTGCACCTGGCCTAAGATGTTCGCAAGCATACACAAAAGAGTTTTCTGTCATTACAAACTAAACAACTTCTATCATGTTCTTCGACGTTACTTTCATCACCCATTACGATAAAACTGAAGTAGATACTTTTGCGATGTTAGTCGAAAAACTTAGAGAATCGCGTAAATATACCTGTCAATACAAACTCATGTGTGCAACTACAAACCATACCACATATATAATATCGGAAAATGGAATCAAGTGTAAAGCACTAGTACAAGCATGTTTATATTTTTACTCTGGCATTCCCCTATATGCGAAAGAGCTAGATTACTTCGAAGTAGAAATTTTGAAGTCAGGTCGTGGGATCTGTGTAGGCATAACTGGATATCCACGTGCTAAAACTCGAGAATACCAAGATTATAGTTGCGCATTGTTTAATAATCCAAACGGTAATGCTGGTGATGAAATAATTGTGAAATGCAACAGTAGTGTGAATAAGAAGTGGTACTGTAGTTGGGGTTGTAGTTAACTGGAAGCTGGAAGTCATAAAATGGTATTTGAATGGCGTGCTAATAGGAGTTGGAAACAGAAAACCGTCCTCATGTCGTGTTTACAACATGAGTTTTCTCTTTGTAGGACTACTTAATACAGGAGAGAGTGCTAGACTATGTCAAAGATATCCATTAGATAAATTGAGAGAACCTGAGCCAAAGCAGTGCAGGCTCCAGTAGATCAATACCTGTAAAATTACCACAAGTGTTGATCAAGCCCGATGCGAATATACCTCAAGAATAGATCCAGAAGAAACCTCATAGAGGTTCGTTGTAAATTTATATGAAACTTTTCCACCAGCTCGACGTGCCCATGCAACTCTTCTTGAAGAATTCTTTTGAACAAATAGAGCCTGCGCTGTTCGAGAACAGTTTATTCAAACGTTTAAATATCACTGGAACGAGTTTCAATGCGCAAGTAAATATCGAACAAAAGAATGCAACACTAAGTGTTTCGAATACAGAAAATTCAGACAACAAACATTTATTTCGTGCACCACTAGGCCGATCACCGCATTGTCCAATGATAAAATTTGGATCGCTGTCGCAAGAAGCCAGAGACGCTGCAATGAAAGAGTTAAATTCATCAAAACGAAAATTCGAACACGTAGCGGTAGCAGTATCACTGTTGTTAGAAAACAAACGCACAAAACACGTACTATTAACTAGAAGAGCAAAAACGATGCGAACGTTTCCCCATGTTTGGGTGACACCTGGTGGAGGAATAGAAGATTCCGATATTGACATTTATGATACAGTAAAAAGAGAACTAGAAGAAGAAACAGGTGTAGTTGCAGATGAATCCAATTTTGAACCCATAGCCATGTGGGAGAGTGTATTCCCAACATTTTTCCATCAAGGAACACCAACTCGACATCATTTGGTTTTGTACATGCTAGCAAGTATCGATCTTTTTGATGACGGGATAGAGAAAGCATACGATCACTTGAAACCACAATTAGAAGAAGTTGATGCAATAGCATGGTTAGATTATGAAAAAGTAAAAAAGGTAGTCGAGTGGAGCGAACGAGGAGAAGTCATACCAAACACTGATGAGAATACATTTACTGCATGTGACCAAGATAGAAATTTAGTAACCATGTATTTATCACAACTACAAACGATAGAACCAAAAGTAGAAAATGAAGATCAATTAGAATACACAGAAGAAAGATTATCATTAGGAACAATATTTGCACTCAAACAGTGGTTAAATAAATATCAATGAGTGCCTATTTTAGTAACTGGTTGAACAATTGAATCCAATCTTGAAGGCCAAAGCTTCCTCCGTTATAGATTTGAACACCATTCACGAAAAAGGTTGGTGTTCCAAATACTGATCTAGAAGTAGCCAATTTGAAAGTCTCGCGAGCTTCGTCCCACAATGGACGTGTCGTCATAGCGTTAATGTAATCTTGTTGTTTGATTTTTGGATTCACTTTGCTAACGTAGGCATCAAAAATGACTTGTGGGATATCTTTTGTTGCTACGTTTGCCAAATTGGTGTTTGAGATTTTATCTTGGTCGTCATAGACTGCTGTTGCGAATTGGAATTTGAGTTCTTCTGCTTCCTGTGATAGTTCTTGTTCAGTCGATGCAATAAACAATAGAGCCTTGTTAAGTTCAAATGCAGCGACGTGGTATGGTAATGCGAAGTGGTGAGCAGTGCTATTTGGTTAGTTGCGAGAATTGATGCATACAATGAAACTTTGTCCTTGATAGGAGACTTGATTAAAGGTAACATAACATTTTCCCACATTTCTTGACAATCTATTGCGTGTTAACGTTGATAATGTGAAATACCAGAGCAGGAGAGATCGATAAAGATTTCAAAATTGACCTTTGACTTTCCTGTTATGTTGCCAAAGTGAATTGAATGTTTGTATTGTGGAATAGGTGGTGAAATGGGTGAAATCGCACTAACAGACATGATACTGACTGTAACAATTAGTCTTGTTCATGCTCTGTCTCGTTTTGTTAAATGGCAAACACGAGACAGAATAAAACATACATATGAAGGCCAATAATACAACGATACGCATGCTATTGTTTCTTGATGATCACTGTGGACTGAATTTGCTGGTTTTTAGAAAGGCCGAAACTCCGCTTCGGAGTGCTATTACAACTATTGTAACTTGATGCACAACCGCGTCGTTCTAGCCTGTGTTCTCCTGTTCGCATGTATATCTTGCGATAAAGGATGGACTCGGTTAACATACGACGCTGAAAATACAGTGAGAACATCGAATCTTGCACCGTTACTGCCTGTACAACTCACTTCCATAACACTGGACGATCAACAGTCTCCTAGCACTCTTGATAATATTGATGACTCACCAGTACTTATGGGTACAATACTGACTTAAACTCTAACAATGTAGACGCAGCAGGTAACAAGTATGTCATGTACTCGAATTCGTCACGATATTTCGTACTTGTTTCGTCGTATGAGAGCTTTACTCGTAAAGAACGATGGACACGCGCTTTTTACATACGCACAGCACCACAAGATTCACTTCTAGGAAGCATGTCTTTGATATTCACACAAAAATCACAAACACCAATGTTAGCGCTAAACATTGCAAGTGCGAATGTTGTACAAATATTATCGATAGATAATGGTCAAACATTATACAAGTTTGACCTACAAGCATCAAAATCAAAGAAAAAACTCAAAAATTTAGGTGTTGTATCGTGGGTGTCTGATTTCGTACAAGATACGTACTTGAACACCTATTTTGGTTGCGATTCTGCACTGTGTTTGATTCGAAATAATATGACCATTGTTCGAAGTCGGATGTTTCCCAATCGAACGTTCACGAGTGCTCCAGTTATCCATCATGGCCAAGATCAAAATTTGTTGATAACAGTAGCAGATGATGCTTCGCAAACAGATCGGTACCCAATACTCGTTGCGTTTGATTTATCCGATTTGTCAGTTAGTTGGGAATTTAATCAAAATATTACCAGCATTGGAACGCTTTCGATTTTTAATGAAAATGTCTATTTCACTGCACAAGATACAATATGGATAGTCGACGTGAAAAACACAACGTTTCTGAATGTCAAACTAAACACAACTTTAAATTCAAAAATGGCAATAGGATACAATCAAGTCATGATAACGAGTACAAATGGATACCTTTACGCGTTAAACACAAGTTCAAATACAATCACTTGGAAACGGCCACTACTATCCGTTAACATCACTCAAGCCATGACAGTAGGAAATCCAATCGTCACAGCAGATGGAAATAGTAAGTCGTATCAGTCAACAACTAACAATAGTTTTGGTAACAATTACTGATCGTGATGCCAATACAGTCACTGTACTATCATTTGATTCGTTTGGAAATAACGCATGGAGACATGTCATACCAGGAAACGATCGACAAGTACAACATGCTAGTCCAATTACGATTTCAAATTATGGTGCTATTAATTTTAAAATCACATCATCACCTGGCGATCAACAAGTGATAAATATGACATCGACATTGATACGAATTGGTCAACTACAAATTACATCTGTCGAGCCAACGAGACTCTTTTCTGATGAAAAGGCAAGTCATTAACTTGTACTAACCATAATAGAATTCTGAAATAATAATACGTGGAAGTGGATTCAAGTTTTCACAAAAGAATACAACTATTGGATTAAGATGCGTTATGGTACTAGATTCTAATAGAGAATTCTATTCAGTCATACCTCCGTCGTTTATAAACGATACTATTGTTCGATGTCCACTATCAGGAGTTTCCGATCAAGTATTTGTACCCAATCAAGTGATGAATGTATTCCTATTGCAAGATATACACAAATCGGTACAAATTGGAAACGAGACTATTGTTTTCACACAAAATTTTAAAAGTGACTATTTGAACATTCAGAGTAAGTTATACCTATGAAACTCACAATTCCTAGTTTATGAACCCATTATAGTTCAATCATTTTCTCCATATGCGATACCAACATTATCCTTTTCTGATATAGAAATATCAGGTGCACGATTCTTACAATTGTCACCAGACTCAAAAACAGGACTTTGTCGATTCACGAAACAAGAGAATGGACCTCAATTAGAAGAGTTTATCACTCAAGCAATCGTAACAAGTGACAAAATGATCAATTGTGCAGCACCACATGGTGAAGGTGCACATGGTGAATTTTTTGTCGAAATTGCAATTGATATTGTACCACCACGATCCAATGATCCTAAATTTTTCAAATCACAAGACACGTTTGTCATTTATGATCTACCCATTGTAGATGGTATTTATCCAACGATATTACCAGTAGAAGGTGGAACCATTTACAACGTTACAATTTCATCATACAATACACGACTCATGAAAGACGCTACAATCACAAAACAATGTCGATTTGATGATGATCCAGGTAGTGTATCAGAAGCAAAGTGTATACTAGCAGAAAAAGCAACATGCTCTTGTTACAATCAACGAAAAGCAAAACCCAATACCAGTGTACAATTATATTTTACTCAAAACGAAATCCATTTCAACAACACAAAACTAGATCCCATTGTTCGTTACGAAACGCCACAACTATATGAACTAGTTCCACCAGAAGGTAACATTACAGGAGGAACGCTAGTCACTGTTATGGGAACAGGATTCTTTTTGACACCAACCATCAAGTGTAAATTTGGTCAAGTTGAAGTTGTAGCCACGTATCAATCACCAGAGAGGTTAGATTGTATCGCACCTCCACCTATTGATCATTTACAAGAAGTTGTAACAGTAGAAATTACACAAAATGGAGTTGACTACACGAACTCACCCAATGTTACATTTACATATCAATTAATACGAACATGTCCTGGTACACCACCATGTAGTGGACATGGATATTGTGATCAAACAAAAGGCAAGTGTGTATGTACGGATCCAGAATGGACAGGAGATGCATGTAATACATCTGTGAATACGAACAAGCAAGGATATTGGAATATTGTCGCAAGTGCGTTAGGAGGTGTATCTGTATCATTTGTATTATTTTTAATTTTGATGGGATTGTACTCGCGACATAGAAGTAACGAGTATAAAAGACTTGTACATGAAAGACAAAGAAATGATATTTCCACTGCGCTATGAGAAACAAATATTATTTTGGTGAGGATATAAAATTACGGCTATTCGATTCGAATAAATATTTAATAGTTACATTTTCATTACTGGTTTATAATTTTTGTCTTGCGGATATTTTCTTATAAACGCCAAAATTTCTTCCTTGTGCTCAAATTGATTCATTTGACGTATGGCATTCTCAGTAAAGTTTCTTCTTCGCTTAACGCACTCTACTAACGCGTTCAAACTTGATGAAAAATCTCCAACAAGCATTGGTTCTCGCGTATGCAGTGGTGATGTCACGCTAGCCTGGTACACCAATATATCCAACAATCGCGAAATTCTAAGTCTTGTTTCACCATGTGTGAGTGAGAACTGATCGTGATACAAAATATTCGCACGAGGGCTGATCACAAAATATAAAAACCAGTCCAAGTGAGGGAGTGGTGGTATGCATCGTTCTTCATTTTCTTCTGCTAACTGGCTGTAGTATCTTTGCCCTTCATAGTATAAAATGCGTAGCATGTCCTTTGGAATAATCATTTTTTCGGTCAGTTTTTTGTTCAAATCTTTCATTAAGCATTGGTCAACTCCACAATCGATGGTAATGTCAGTAAACGAGTTGTTTGTGACAAATGCGGTGTGTACAGTTTTTGTTAGCAATTCTTCGAGGAATGAAACGTGTTCATCGCAGCATCCGTCAGGAAGTACATCAATATTTCCTGGTTTGTAAATATATTGCTCATAAAAGTCTGCATGTATTTGCTCTAAGTTGTTAGTCGCATATTGTGGTGAGACAAACGCAAATATTGAATGAATAGTTCATTCAAATCTGTTCGTGATAAAGTGTTGGCAAGTAACAAATAATCCAATCCTACTCCAGTTTTTTCAACTAGTGATACTGTAAATTTTGTATAATTTTGTTTATCAGCTCTACGTCCGTGTAGCTCGTTACGTGAGAGTTCAGAGAAAAATCTATTGTTAAATTCGCAAAATGTTCATACTGTGGAGACGTAAGAAATAAATATAATGGTCTTGTGCTTGGGTTGTCAACTGGTGCAGCGTGAAGTGGTACTTCTGAACGTTGTTGACTTTGTTTTGCTCCCATTGTACCATTTCAATGTCAGCACCAGTTGCTATCCAACAAACAAATCTGAAGTAACTTGAGGAACATGTGTGGCGGCTGTTGTGCTAGTAAGTTCATGAATTCAACTAACCAGTAGTTCCTGCTATTGGTCCTGGTGGTTTAGCTCTCATTGGGCTTGGAGTCTTGACTGTGCCTATTTGGGGTCCATTTGCAGGTACAACCTTCAAATTACATTATAATCATTTAAGCTGTTGGTTATGGTGGTTACATTGCAGTCGTAGCAACCAAAAATGCGCATGAGAGAAACGTTCCAAAAGTACAAGAGTTTCACAGAAACGTGTACGATTTTCTCAATCCAGATGCGCTACACGTTAAGATTAACGATTTTACCATGCGGCTAAAATTCGATACTACAAATCCTGTCATATTAACTCGTCGAGGAGAGTTGTATCTTTTAAAGGGAGATTTAATTCACGCAGAGAACGATTTTCAAGCTGCATTATCCAACACAAAAGTTACGACCTGGAATGTTATCTACACCATTCCATATTCGATTGCTTCATGATGATGTAGTCTCCAACATCGTTAGTTTCTCGGATAAGAGAACTGTACTTAGTGTTGCTCTTTCTTGTAGACAATTGTACGCAGTGTACAAATCTGGAGAATTAGATAATCCAATGCTGTACAGGACTCAACTTGAACTTCAACCAATTGTTGATTTGAGTGGAGATTTTACCAAAGATTCATTTCTGAGACTAAATGCTGATCAACTTCAGCAAGTGTTAAAGAAACGATTCACCAAGAGAATTGACTCGTTTAAAACAGCACAGGAGATTGAACTCAGTCTAGAACAACGCAAGAAAGAGTTGTTTGCGTGGAGAGATCACAACCCTGACAATCGTTCCACATCATGTGAGGAAATACTCAAATACTTTGAAGAATATGATAAACGAACAGACTACAAGGTATATGGTGTACCTGATAGCATACACAACTTGTTGAAGAAGAACCAGTTGGAACTGGGACGGCTGTTGTGCAGAAAGTGGAGTGATAATGGTGACAGTGATATATTTAATGCGGTGAAAGACCAGGGACCATTACTCGTACTTTTCGTAGTAGGTACTGCTACCATGGCTGGCTATGTCAGCAAGTCAGTAACGATTGACAAAACACACATTGAAGATCATGGTGCGTGGTTGTATAACGGTAATACGGATACTGTACATCCAGTAGCACATGCAGAGCGAGCTTTTGCTGTTAGTGGAGGATACATAAAGTTTGGAGGTCCATCACTCGATGACCAATATAATGTGGACTACAGTTTCTGTTCCATGGGATGCGCATACAATACATTTATTTGTGACTCTGACGATGTATATGTGGACTGGAAAGCTCCATCAGAATATAACTCGTGCGCTTGTGGGTATGGTGTGTATTCTGTGAAATCACTTTCTGTATAAAATGGTTTTGTTTTGATCGGATTATGTTAAAATACTTCGTTACGTAATCTGCGTCATTTCCAAAACAAAGCTTTGTTCTACTAGACAGACCAAAGATGTATGTGTTTGTTTGTAACCGTGAGTTGACCTGTCTATTTCAAACGTCAGCCAACAAACTCGTCTTCTGGTTCTTTGTCACATAGCTCCTGTCGCAAATAAGTAACTGAAAAAATGGACAAGATTAAGGTACGCAAAAACAAAAATATTCTCACCTTCTAGGGTGCGTATTTCAGAACAGTACAAACTGTGCAATCGAAAGTCGGTAAAGCAGACAACACTGTCGATGAAGAGTACGACTCACTTCACAGACACTTTTCCAACTCGTTCACATTGTCAGAAAATTTCAACAAACACACCCAAGCTCTCATCGAAAACTTTAACGCGCTCACCGCCATTATGCAATTTATTTCTGAAGATTTAACAGAACTCTACTTACACAGTGACGACCCAAACAAGAAGAAAATGACTCAAGAAATTACTCAAGTAGCAGCAGAGATTGAAAACCAAGGAGTCCAACCCTTCCAAAAAGAACTTATGGCAAATGTCTATCAACAAGTAGCCGAGTATATTTTGAAATTCGAAGAAGTCAAAAAGTTACACAAACAAAGAAACGATTTGGTCAAAGAGTATGATTATTTCCGCAATCGCGTACAAAAGATGAGCGAAACACAATCCAAGGATCCAATGGCTCTACCAAAAGAAAAAGAAAAATTGAAAAAAGCAAAAGATGATATGGAACAAGTTCAAAGTTTGACTGTTGAAAGAATGCAAGCGCTCATGGATGAGAAACCACTCGTATACGCACACGTTACTGAACAATTGATTGGAAGTTTAATCTCATACCATGACAAGTCAAAGAGAGCCTTTGATAAATTGCAAGTTCACTCAAGCAGCCCATCATCTGCTAATTCGCGCGCTGCTATTTCACAAGCACCAGTAAGAGCAAAACCACAACCAGTTGCTCCTCAACGTGGAGGTGCCATTCCACCAAAATTCAACTGCGATTGGCATTATTTGGATGCAGACGTGAATCAACAAGGTCCATTGTCATTCTTGCAACTCAAGCAAAAGTACCAAAAGGGCGACATTAGTGGAAGCACCCATGTATTTGGTGGTGAGATGAGTGACTGGCAAACTGTTAGTGCAGTACCAGACCTCGTAAGAGCGCTCTCATCTTAAATAAATATCACGTAGTTATTGTACTACAATTTTTGAATAATGGTAAGTTGATTAAACTCTTTTTTGTTTTTTGCATTTGCCTCTTACTTTCATCAAGTAATACTGACTGGAATAAGAGTGCACCATGATTTTTGGATGTCGTTTCCGTGCATAGTACCTATTTCAACTTGCATTGTTCGTGACGTTGGGTATTCAATCAGTAACTTGGTTAACAACTGCCTCAAAGACCAAATGCAGTAAGAGTGACAAAACCTCATCATCCAAGTGTTTTTTTCTATTGGAGTAGACAGTCCGGGTTATTTTTGCCTTGACCTAGAATCGTTAAATATCCGGGCGAGAGTTGTTCGCTTTGTCAAATCATATCTTCAACTTGTGATTTTTAACAAACACAATGGATCCACAGGCAACATCATTGTCTTCGTCGTTCCAATACCATGCAGCTGTTGTCTCTGGAGAGGAGGAAGTTCGCAAGAGTATCCAAAAGGAGAGAGTTTCCATTCAAGTCGATGAAGGCTCATCCACAAGTTCATCTGGTCGTGTGTCGTTGAATGCCAGTCCTGCCACTCGTGCAGTGATTGCTTACGATCTTCACACTGTTTCAATCGAAGAATTGGAAACGAGATTCAACACTAAAAAAGATGTTGGTCTCACTGGCATCGACGCGGAGAACAAGTTGCGCATAGATGGTCCCAATGTCTTCACAAACAAGAGTTACAAGTGGATCTTGGACATTATCGGATACTATTTCGGTGGTATTTGCTTAATGTTGTGGCCCGCTGTCATTCTCTGTATTCTGGCTTACCAACCATTCGGTGTGCCCAACCCAGACCCCACTAACTTGGGGCTCGCAGTTGTGATCTTCTTCGTAATCCTCATTCAGGGAAGTTTCGGTTTACTCCAAGACTACTCCAGTTCCAAGGTTATGAAGTCGATCAATTCTATGCTTCCACAAGATGCCATTGCCATTAGAGATGGAAAAGAAGTCCCTGTTCCAATCGCTTCCTTGGTTACTGGTGACATTGTCAAAATTGAAAATGGTAATCGTGTACCTGCCGATTTGAGACTCTTCACAGTTCAAAACTTGAAGTTGGACACTTCGATGCTCACTGGTGAGTCCGAACCAATCACTTGCACCACTCAAAGCACTGACGATGTATACACATCATCCAGAAACCTTGCCTTTATGGGTTGTGGCGTGTGCGAAGGTGTTGGGTATGGTATGGTCGTTGGAACCGGTAACAACACAGTCATGGGTAAAGTTGCCAAGTTGGCATCAGGTACCAACAAAGGCACGTCCACTCTACGCAAGGAGACTCTTCGTATGGTCTTCCTTACCGCAGTCATTGCTATTATCACTGGTGTTATTCTTGTTATCTACTGGGCAGCTTACCTCCGCGTTCGCTACCCAACATTCATGACCGTAAGTTGATTTTATTTGTATTTGGTACTGACTGAAAGAACAATTTTTCATAATACAATTTTCTAGGCTTCTGCAATGATCGCAACTGTTATAGGACTAATCGTCGCATTCGTCCCTGAAGGATTCCCACTTGCTTTGGCTCTTACCCTCACTTTTATTGCTCGTAACATGAAAAAGATGAATGTCTTGGTCAAGAAGCTCAGCACAGTGGAGACCTTGGGATCCGTGAATGTGATCGCAAGTGACAAGACAGGAACTTTGACTCAAAACAAGATGCATGTTGCTGAGCTTTATACTGGCCTACAAGGTATCTCTGCTAAAGCAAGTATTACCGCATACGAGTCCAACGATGAGTCACTCTCTGAGATGATTCGTTGCTTGGCTCTTTGCAACCGTGCAGAGTATAGAGATGAAGTTTCAATTGAACATGAGAATGTAGAGATTATCAGTGGTAACGAGACAAGAAAAACTATTGTTGGTGATGCATCCGATACTGCATTCTTGAACTATTGCTCAGAGTTTTTGAACATCACCTCCATTCGTACAAGACATGCCAAACTCGCTGAAATTCCATTCAACTCGAAAAACAAGTACATGGTCACTATCGTACGTGAAGATGCCAACACTTCTCTCCTCTTTATGAAAGGTGCTGCAGAGATCATTCTCAAGAGATGCGTCAACATCTTGCAAGCAAATGGATCTTTACTCCCACTCAATGACACCATGATTGAAGCCATCACTCAACAGATTGAATCATACGCTCAACAAGGAAAGAGAGTACTAGCCGCTGCTAAGTTAAAGTTGAGCACTGAGACCATGCCTCCAACATACAACTTTGACACTTCTGATATCAACTTCCCTATGGAAGAGTTAACCTTTATTGGTTTGGTTGCTTTGGTTGATCCACCACGCCCAGACGTACCAGGTGCTATCGATACGTTGAAGAGAGCTGGTATCAAGGTTGCTATGGTAACTGGTGACCATCCAACAACTGCTGTCTCTATCGCCCGTAACGTCGGTATCGTTGGTAAGCATGCACAGATACTACACTTGGTTGATGAACAAGTACTCGAAAGTGACACTGATGGTGCAGTATCCATCACTGGTGAGCAAGTCGCTGGTATTACCGATGCACAATGGAAATCTATTAACGGTCGCGAAGCTGTGTTTGCCAGAACAACTCCAGAGCAAAAGCTATTGATCGTTAAGGCTTACCAAAAGATGGGTTGCATTGTTGCCGCAACTGGAGATGGCACCAATGATGCTCCTGCTATGAAGCAAGCAAATGTAGGTATCTCACTTGGTTCAGGCACAGAGATGGCCAAAGAGTCTGCTGATATCATTCTCTTGGACAATCGCTTCAGCTCTATTGCAGTTGGCGTCAAACATGGTAGATTGGCATTCGACAATTTACGTAAGATTGTTACCTACGTACTACCAGCAGGAAATTGGTCTGAAATGATACCAATCTTCTTGAGCGCACTCATGGGTATTCCAATTCCATTGTCTGCATTTTT
>JAESGV010000532.1_pt1 | contig 16932 bp, 14 predicted proteins | sample 9269781 | NCBI WGS metagenome assembly JAESGV01 (sample SAMN15741586, study PRJNA653496) | algae metagenome | isolation source: Tildeniella torsiva UHER 1998/13D and co-occurring heterotrophs from... | place: Slovakia: Slovak Paradise National Park, Hrabusice, Kosice Region | collected 2000-01-01 | reverse complement strand
TTATGGCTACAGAACAGAGACGGAAGAGTGCACACGAATTAATCATTCCAAACGCACAAAAGATATTCACTCCAGATACACCTGTTTCGGAGATATCTGAAGACAATGATTATCAGTATCAATAAAAGAGTTGAACGAACCAAACTTCGGTAAATTGCAAAAATAGACGCAACGGCAAACAATGCTTTCTTTTCGTGTTAGATATGTCCATTCACTTGTCAATCATTTCTACAGTACGAACGCAGAAACACTCGTTAGTACAGCAATACAGCGCAACACTGTCGACGTGAAAGAGTTAAGCTGCATTATGGATGTTTGTCTGAATCACGAGAATGGAACCTGTACATGTAACAATAATTACTAAGTTAAAGAGGTAAGGAATTTAATTTACTTTCATTCCAAGTTTTTGCAAACTTCTATCACCAATAAATTTCCAGGAGCAGAATTCCACACTCTTAGAGTCATGTTAAAAGGTTGCAAATATCTTCGTATGTAATCCAAAGACAAAGTACTTATTCCAAAGCCTGAGATCATGACTGCGCTGCAAGGCAAGTAAATCAAGAACTTCTCTGCTCTGTATACATCTTTAAACGCTTGTATTGCCCTTCCAAATGTAGATTCAAAGTACATTGTGTCCCAATCTTCATAAAATTTTGTGAAGTGGGTGTGTTTTGGATAATATGCTAATTTCTTAAACTTGATCCCCTTGGATACTGTAAAATCGTCAAATGACACTTTGTCGTAAGGTGTAGGTTTGTGATTCCTGACTGTAAATCTTGTGCCTTCATCCCATTCTATCATCCCCGTTTTTGGTGCTTTCTTGCTAAAGTTTACTTTTCTGTGAAAGAATTTGTTATGTTTCAAAACCAACTTTTGTGCTTCAATACATGCGTGCTCGAAATCAATATCTTCCATGAATGGTTTTTGAGGGAACAGAATTGGTCTTCCTTGATCTGGGTATGTATTCTTGATGTTTATCAAGTATGCCGAGTATACACGAGTAACACTAAATGCGTTACGTGGAATTTTTTCAATGGGTACGAGACCATCTCTGTAGTGATGCGCATCACGACGAAGACCAACCATGGCAATATCATCGCCTGTGTATAATGATGATCTGTCAGATAAACTCAATGGCTCGCTCGTATTAGCACGCTTCTTTCCTTGAATGTTAACGCCTCGTGCGGAAAGAGTATGATTGCTATACAATAATGTGCTTTCCATCGATTTGAGTACTTCAAACATTGTCGCTCTTCCAAAGCTTGTTTGGTCAATAAAATTAAACTTGTACCAATACAAGATCTATAATGTTAATCAATAGTAAAAATCATACGTTATCATCTAACATGAACATTGTTTCTGATCTTGGTTCTAATTGTTTCGCAATATGTTGGATTTGGTTTCTCGCATATCCGCATCCTCCTGCTTGCACGGTCACACCCAATGCACTCTTCTCTGGTAGCTTTAAAATAATATGTGTACGTCCCCACGTGGCGACATAACTATTAAAATCATTTGGTTGGACAACTATGATTTGGCGGTAGTCTACTAGTGTATTGTTACCCAAATTTCCATATTCTAATTTTGCTCTATCTGCACGATTGTGGGACAACACGTAAATAGTTGACTTGATCGCAGGTTCGCTGGTTGGCATGATTATAGAATCCAGATTGCCATTACGGAGCAAAACCCAATTATTGACAAACTTTTCCGGTATGCTAGCTTCAATAGTATGATTGTGTTGGCGGTATGCATTTCCATGCAAATATTTTTCAATGTAACAAAGTCTGGTTTTAAGTACCCTTGGTGACGTTCTATTCTTTATACTCAAGCTCTCTAATGTGTTTTCTTGGAATACACATCTAATTGCTTCCAAATGATTCATGCAAAAATAGTCGTTTGATCTTTCGGATTTGTGTACGAGTTGTTGTCCTGACTTTTTAGCCATTGACCAGAATTCCCAAGAATGTTTCATTTGAAACGAAATCTGCTCTGTTGTCACTTCTGCTTCATTCCTGTTCAATCGCGCGTCAAAATTGATAATTTGTTCAAGGAGCTCAGGATTATTGACTCTGTACACTATATTTTGGTTTGATTGATCTGTTCTGACGATAGAAATTGGAGTTTGACCTCCAAACTGATTCCAAACTTCCATCATTCCACGCCACAACTCCTCGTATCCGTTTGTTGAGGAAGTGCCTTCGGCTAATATGAGTTCTTCTCTGTATTGCGCGGTGATGTTTGAGCTGGTTATTGTTGCTCTAATCAAACAGGACATACGAATATTTCGTACTGCTGTTGCATATTTTGAGTTTGTTCGCTAGTACTGTTAAAAATTGTTACATAATAGACATACCATATGAGAATATCGTGGAAAATTAGCCAGGTTACAGTTTTCCCAGTACGGTAATTCAAACTCGCCCTCATCAAGTATGGATTCTGATGATGTAAAGGCGTCATCTTCGTCATCTGGTCGTTGGAAGTACTCATGCAGAGAAGAATGAACGATTCCCAATTCTAATTGTTGTAAGAAGCTAATACAGGCGCCAGTTTTGCCGACTTGTGGAGAAGCAAATAGAACCATGCGATTTTTCAATCGTTTTTTGTTACCTATATCATATCCAGAGGCCTCACACTCTCTTCTACAGTGGAATAAAATATTCCTCTTGTTTGTCTGCCTGGATTGTTGAATCAAACTATTTTTGGATTGTTGAATCAAACTATTTTGTTAGATATTTTATAACAACTTACTAGCTATCGATTTTGGGGAGTGGTGCGTGATATTGATCAACAGCACATTTTTGGAGTGCATTGAAGAGCGATTTACCGAGGATAACGTATGGAAGTCTCGTTTCAGAGTAGCGACACAAACGACCAATTTCCTGTCTGAAACATGTTACATCAGGAGTTCTATCGCTATTTCTACCTCTTGTATCTAGACAATTGAACGATCTAGGGAATGTATCACCCATACGACCCTTTTCACACAATAACAAAATACATGGCAACCCTTCCAAATCTTCATACACAAAGACTCGTTTCTTGCTTTCAACAGTTTTTCTAAACTTCAAGTTACAATTTTGCAACTCTGCGTTGAAATACAATGAAATTAAAGGTTGAGTGTTGGTACTACTATCAGCTATTACTTCAAAAGATCTTTCTAACCCACACAATCTGCGAACAGTCCGTAAGCATTTTGCGAATTCATCTGTTGCTGCATTTGATTTGAGCCGTACCACCTTCATCTTACCATTGGTATGTGGCCCTGCATACCAGCTGTGATCCAACAAATCAGTTAAAACTATATTGTTAGTAAATAAAGAATTACATACTTTCACTTGTCTCTGATGCTGGTTTTTGCAAAATTGAATTGATGAGAAATCTTGTCTGTTGGTCAGTCGATGGTAATCCATTAAGCTGCTGATCTTGCATTCCATTAACAATCTCTCTCTGAACCTGTTCTTTTGAACTATTGGGATTGCTGCGGTACTTCAAGTAACAATAAAGCACTTGATAAAACGTGGTAGGGTTCATGGTTTGTAGTTGTTGCAGTCCGTCATGGATGAATCCTGCTTGGCTTATAGTTCCTCTCATTGTATGCAGTTGCATCATACTAAAACAGTAATCGATTAATAGAATATAATCTGTGATAATGTGTTTCCGTGTTGTGCCGTTTGGGTTGATTAGCGCATATACGTTTATGCAAAAAGTTCTAATGTTCTCAAACAAATTATCCTTGCGGATCAAGTTCAATGAGTTGGCCCTGAAACTGTTTGCTAAATAATACTCCACGCCCTTGTATTCACTTTGATAGTTTGGATCCTAAGCATTAAAAAAGTAGAAAGTTAACGTACGTTATCCCAATAAACAACATTCTGTTCCTTGAATGAATTGTGTGTTTGCTCCAAAACATTTTCAAGTTGTGTTGACGTGTGTGTAATGGTTCTACCGTGTTGATCTTCACATTTCCACATTCCGTTTTCAAAACCGAACACTAGATATTAGAGATAAACAATCTAACTACCTTCTAAAGAATTTCCAGTACTAAGCATGTATCTTTCAGCAATACGTGAGGTTTGAGAAAAGGCATTATATGGAGTCGCACTAACGAGTAAGGTTATGACATTCTTTGCATTGTCCAGTTCAGGGTAGTTTAGCATAGTATCATGCGCATAGTTGGCAGTAGGACCCCAATGTGACTCATCAGCAATTACAATGAATAATGTTTTTGGTTTGTTTTGCGCTAAAGACTGATTAAAGATAATATAAGCACATACCTGTTCTCACCCAGTTGTGAAATGTGCTCACATTACTTTTTCTGTAAGACAACACAATGTTATCGCTGACATTTGCTAATCCTGCTTGAATGAAACGATTTTTGGTTTGGGTAACCAACGTAGAAAATCTCGCGGTCTGAATTAAGTACATGAAAAATTCTTACCAATACTCGGAATTCAATCGCCTCATAACGCTCGCTACAACTTAATGTGTCTTCATTGAGTTCTTGCAGTATGCGTTGAGCACTATTAAAGTCAATATCAAAAAAACTAATACGTGTCTGTTAAGTTCCATCCAATTGCTCGTTGTTGAGGGTATATGATTAAACTTTCTTTCTCATCACTCGCGGGTAAACTACCTTTCTTCCAAAATACTTCGTTTAAAACTACTCTGTAAACATTATGTTCAAACGAGATGGTGACATTGTCTAAAATGAAAGTCTTGCTCTTATCTATGAATGAAACATCTCTATTTCTCAACCAACCCAATAGTGTATCGGTACTCTACAAATGTTAGTTATTGCATACAAACATACATTGATACTGGTACTCTCTGCTGTGTATTCAGCGAAGTGTAAAAGCGAATCAGATGTTATGTCCTTGTACTTAATATCAATTGTAACGAACACTATTGCAAAATGAGGTTCATTGTCACTTGCAGCAGAACTACTCTCTTCAGTTCTAATTCTTTTGTTGGGTTCGGTTGAGCTTTGTTCCTCGTCAACATGATCGAAAGTTCGTTTGTGGCTTATAGACACTACTTTTGGGATGATGTTGTAGAGCTTCCCAGAATGATTTGCAATGTGCTCTGCTTGAAGTTTGCGACTTTGTGCTGTTTTTATCTCTAAGGCAAAAGCTTCATTCAAGTAATCTTTCAGACGAGTGAGGGCTGACAAAGTGGCACTATGTAAGACTTGATTCAAGTCTGACTTTGATGCATGAACTCCATTTCCAAGCCAATTAATTTTTAACTCATTAAGCAACTGGTTAGGATCACTTATTGTTTGCGCCGGTGCTTTAGGTACTCTTGTATTAACAGACATTTTTTCTGACAATTGACAGCTTAAGAGGAAGTTAATTTTTAACCTCAGAACGGAAAATTAAAAACTTCCACTCTGTTTTATTGGTTATCCAGTTAAGTTGTAACTTTTTAAAATTATCCTCTTTGTAATTGCTTAATATATAAGTATTTAACTATTAATTATTAATGTTTTTCACTTAACATTTAATAAATAGTTAGTTGTGATATGTTTTATTATTATCTTTTATAAAATATAAAACCTACATTAGTTAAATTAATTTTTAATATATTTTTTGATTAAATAAAAATATTTTTATAATTATTATATTAAAATACTTTTAAAATTTACTTTTAATAAGATTAAGTTTATTAATATTATTAATAAATATGTTATTTTGCTTAATAATAAAAAATCTGCTAAATAATATAATTATTATTAATAAATAAAGGTAATATTAATTCTTTAAAGAAGTTTTTATAATATTTTAATTCAACTAAAATAAGTTGATTTTGAATAAAACTTAATTTTATATATTTTATTCAATTATAATTTGTTTTAAATAAAAGGCATATACTTTACATAATATTAAAGCCAATCTGGATTTGTTGGCTGTCTGCTAACTATAGTTGGCTAAACATGATTAAATCTGAATTTTTAATTATAAACCCTTTTTTGTATCAGAAAAAACACTACATTCAAATAAATATCTTAGAAACAACTTGGAAAAAATATTCCAGCTAGTAAGATAGACTAGTTAATGAAAAAGCTATATAAAAAAACTAGTTGTAGTGCCAAAAAGTCAATAAAATAAGCGGTGAAGAGATATTATATCTATGATAAAAAGGCATTAATCAACAAGTATAAATAATATAATAAGATGAAAAGTAAAAGAGTAGAACAAACTATAGTTGTTATTACATCAAACTATGCTGGAAAGAGAATAAATTATTGATTTAACTTTTTTTAATAGATTAATTATTCTAACTATAATTTATTACTTTTTCAAAATGGCATAGATATGAATAATACCAAGTAAAAAAGCAAAGTATGTTAAAGTTAAGTTAAAAGAATTAAAACTAAAGATAGAATTCCTACCTGTTATTCTACAAACTGATAATAAAAAAAATTTACTGCTAATAAAATCAATAATTTGATTATTAGTTGGAAAACTACAAAATATATTTATAAAAGGCTTAAACATCTTTAATTATAAGGACTAGTAGAGAGATTTAACCAAACAATTAAAAATATCATTAAAATTTTACTAGTTAAATATAAAAGAAATTATTTACAACAAGATATCTTAGATAAAGCTTTGAAAATCTACAAGCAAACAATTTATTTTATTATTAGATGTAACCTAAAAATGATCTGAAATATACTTTTTATTTTTCATTTATTAGCTAATAGAAGTGATAGAACTGCAAAGTTACTTAATATTATTATTTTATTGAATAATAAGTTTAAAAAGCTGCAAAGAAAGAAAAGCTAGGTTCTATTAATAATAAATGATACCCTATCAGTAACTTATAAAAAAGTTTCATGTTAAATAATGATATTATATTTGATGAAAATAATAAAAGTGATAATAAAAAAAAAGAAATTTTGAATAAAGATACCTTTTTAAATTTTAAATATTTTGAAAATGAAATCTGTAATAAGAATACCTTTAATACTGTAGCTGTTAAAATATTTTAAAATGTTATTATTGTTAATAAGTCTAATAAATTTAACATTTTCATTTTTAATTGACTTAAAACAAAAACTAATAGCTGACTTTTTTAACTTGTAATACATAGAAAAAATTATGTTTAATTAATTATAATCAGCAAACCATCTAAGACTTTGCTTTGTAGCTGGTAAATCCAAATTGGCCTTAATATGTACTATTAAAGTATTACAACTAATATTATTTAAAAGTTTTTATAATATATATAACTTATTTAATATAATTAATTTTACTTCTATATTACTGTTTATAACTAATATAAAATATATTTTTTAGTAAAATCAATTTTTATATTATAACTATTTAAATGTTTTAATAGCTATTATTATTTGCCTGGGTTTGAGTCTTTTATGAAGTTATGTCTTATAAGTAATAAAAGCAACAATTTAATCATCAACCTTAATGTTACAATTAATCACCGTTTTTAAATAAGTTTTAGAATGGCAATTAATTGTTGATTTTAATTAATACTTGAAAACAGCAATTAATTACTGATTATAAATTTATTACATAATATAAAATTAAATATAAAAAGAAAGAAATTTATTAATAAAAAAATTTATTTTAACTTCTTTAAAAGTCTTTTTTAGAATTTTTAGTGCAGTTACAGCCTTTTTCAAAGTTTTTAAACTTTCAACTTTATACTTTTTTGGTAGAGGCATATCTTCCTCTTCCTCTTCTTCCTCCTCTTCTTCTTCTTCTTCTTTATAATCTTTTTTAAAAGATTTTCTTTTTTTGATGGCAGTTTTTTTCTTAAGTTACACTTTCTCCTTGCTTTTGGTAGATTTTTTGGCCGGTTGCCTTTTCTTCTTTTATATAACATCAATATTAAACACTTTCCTTGGAATGTTTCCTTCTAAACAGCATAAACAAAAGCTACTTCTGCAACAAGAATAATTTGATGCTCAAAATGTTTAAGACTTATGCACAATCAAAAAAGTGATGTAAACTGTCATGTGGTGGACGTTGTAAGTAATACAAAGCATTATTAATATTATCTTTTAAATTATTATTTTTTTTAGCTAGATTAACTTTATAAAGTTGTAGTATGTGGTCATATAATGTAGATTCTGACTTTATCTAAAACTATTTGTTGAAAAGAAAACTAATTAATGCTAGAAATAGTTTCAACAGCAAATAAACTTTATCAGTTAATAACTTCAAATTTTTGAAGATATATTGAATGTACTTTACATAAATAAAGTTTTTCTTGCACTTCACTTCTGTCACCTTTTATTTGTGTAGCAGGTTATTCTCTTTGAACAGTTTTGTAAGCATTTTACATATCTCATTATTAAATGTCTTACAAAGCTTGTTAAAATTAATTTTAATGTTTTTAATTATATGTCTAAGTTAAGACATTATGCAACAACTATCAAACTCTTTTTGAGATTTTTAAAACTTTTTACTACTATATTGTTCAAATCAGTAAAAATATTGTTTTGATACATATTCAATATAACTTTGTTAAATTGTTGCATTTTAGCATCCATCATTAATATTGCTATAAGAACTTTAAAATTTCTTAATTTTTTAACAGCTTAAGATTCATTAGCATCATTATGTAGGATAATACCACTTTAGTCTTTTAGTTGCTACATACATACTGAAAAATGTTGATTTAATGCATTTACCAAGTAATACAAACTAAAATTAGACTTTTTTTAAAAATAAATTCAATGCATTTTATCTTCATCTGCTATATTTAACATAAAAAGTTGATTAATGATTAGTAATGTTCCAAATTCTACTGCATAATTAATAGCTTTAACAGGCTATTATTTATTACTATATAGAAAAACATCTATAATATTAAAAAAATTTCTGTCAAACTTTATTTAACAGACCTTGAAAATCTTTTTCTTCTTTTCTTTTAATTCTTCTTCATCATTATTTAAATTAAAAATAATAATGATTTTTTGAAACTTTTTTAAAAGTATTTCAAAGATTTTTAAAGGTACTTCATCTTTAAAGGATATAATTTCTGCACCAGATTTTAAACATAAAAACAGGTTTTCAGACACAGCTATACTGTTTTAAGAAAGCTTGTTAACAGAACAAATCTTATATTTGGTAATTTAAACAGTATTTGCAAGTAATATTGACAATAAATACAATATGTTTTCAAATATTTAACCTGCCTGTTTTAAAGCTTTAATTACTTTAAAGGGAGTAGTTTTTTTATTGAAATTTATTAATGAATATATATATTGAAAAACCTTTGAAGATTTAAGTAATTCAGTAACATTAACCTTTTGCAACTTTCTGTGTTAAGATGTCACTTACTTCTTGAGAGACTTTTTTTATGGTAATTCTTCCTCTTTTAAATTATAAGATTTATCATCATCTTTAATCATATTATTATCAAACTTATCTTCTGATAATTATTGTGTGTCTTGAATATTTTGCATGAACACTTCATTAACAGCTTAAAAAATTGACTGTAATCTTACAAAAAAAGTTAAACAAATGATATTGAAGTTACTTTTAAGAAAGTCCAGATTATTATCAAAAACAGCTAATATTGCTTTCAAATTAATACTTTTATCAATTTTTTCATGAATATTTAAAATATATTAATATATACATAAAATTTTAATGAAAAAGGTGTAACTAAGCAGCAATTAATTGCTGTGTTTAAAAGCAGATGAAAAACAGTATAAAAGTGATATTTTTCTATGTTATAGCAAAAATAGCAATTAATCATTATTTACAAAGCAGTAATCAATTACTGTTTTTGCAAAGCAGCAATTGATCACCATTTTTAAAAGCAAATAAAAAACAATATAAAAGTTATGTTTTTTAATATTATAGTAAAAACAGTGATTGATTGCTGTTTTCATAAAGTAGTAATTAATTGTCATTTTTACAAAGCAGCAATTAATTGCCAGCCACAATAACCTTTTGTATCAAAATGTATTATAAACTTATATAATGCTTTTTGTTTAATATTTCAAAATAAATTTTTGCAGAACTTAAAATCTTTCTGCATTGCTTTAATAGCTGCAGCTGCAGCTTGCAACATAATAGTCCTTTTACTAAGTAAAAAATTGCCTTTTACAATAACTTTATTAATTTTATCAAGATGTTAGAGGTAATTCATTACAAATTTTATCACTGGTATCTTTTTTTTGCTAATATACTTTACTTTTCTTAAATGTGCTGCCTTGTTAGCCACTATTATCATCATGATCTAATATTGTATGGTTTGTACTTCTTTTTTTATTTAGTTTAAAAAAGTATCTAATTAATTGTTGTAAAAGTTTATCAAACTTTTTGAAAAATTACCCTGTTTGTTAATCTACTCTACTTAGTTAATATACATACTTACATTTTATTTGAAATAAAATATTATAGATAAACTATATAAGAAAATAATTACTAATAGAGCAATTAATTCTTCAGACAGTGTAAATATACATAACAGTGATCAAATCAGCGTTTTTTAAAATATTAATCGATTACTAGTTTCAAACTTTATATAAAAACAGCAATTAATCACCGCTTTTTAAAAATACTGATTTTTGTTACAGTAAACAAATTCTAATTTTTTGCAGTTACAAAAGCTACTTTAAATGCTTAATAAATTTAATACTGCAACTTAGTTAGATAATTTTGAGGCAAAGTTTACACTTTTATAAATTGAAGGTCCTTATAATACATACAACTTATTTAATGCAACTAATTTTACTTTTGTATTACAAAGTATAATTAATAAAACTAACATAAAATATATTTTTTATTAATCTTAGTTACAATATTATAACTACTATAAGCTATTATCTGCTAAAAGATGATGTTTGTCAAGACTTTCAGCCTATATCAACTCTAACATCTCTTTTACAATAAATAGTAAATCTTTGAAATAATAACCTTTTTTACCATCAAATATTAATCTTTTTGTTGAAATCTCTAAAGTAAAATAAAGTACTCTTAGCTTACAAATAGTTCCTTCTTAAATAAGATGCTGAAATAAGTTAACAATGATTATCCTTTCTACATTAGTAGATAGCTTTTGTATTTAATAAATGTATATAAATAGTAGCAAATTACATCTGTTACATTTACCAGTTTGAGTTAAACTATCTTGTGGAATCATTTTCTTTCTGAAATCTTTAGTTTTTTCTTTTTTTTATATTTCATAAAAAATATAGACATTATTATTCAAGTTCAGACAGTAATGTCTTAGTTAAAACATTACTGTCTGATAAAATACAATAATGTCAAACAAAAAACAATAATAATTAATAAATAATAATTTTACTTTTTCTTTCTTTTTACTAATTTTTCCAACTCAGCATTATATAAATTACCTTCTGCTGCTGTTTTTCTCTTGATGATTTTATTAGTATTTTAGTTAATTCCTTCTTTTTTCTTAACTTCTTTTTAAGTTTTTTTTACTATTTTCTTTTTGTGATTCTTGTAGCCTTTTTAAATTATTTTTATTCTTAAAAATTAAAATTATATAAGCTATACTTACTAATGTTTTGTTTAATTCATCATTGTATATATCTTTTAGTAATAGTTAAATCAAATTAATTGTCCATTTTTTCATTTTTGACTGTAATGAATCTATATCTTGCATTGTTACAGAAAAATTATCTAAAGTTCAATTTTGTTTTGATAATTGTTCTAAATAGCATAATATCCATGCTTCACATGTATATCTATCTGTTTAACTTACAATTGGAAATAATGTTGCAGTAATCTTGACATTTAGCTTGATACTCTTAAAATATTGTTTTGCACGATTGATAAAGTTTATACCATATCTAAGTTTTATTGTATAACTTTTTAATATCAAATTTATTGAATCTAATGTACAAATTGTTATTAATTCTTCAGTTGTTGTACACAATAGTAAATCAATAGTTTCCATTAATTTATAATACAAATACATATACTTGTCCTTCTTTCCATTAAATTGTATCTAAATATTATTTTGATATCAAAAAGGTTCTTGCTTGAACAAAATTAAAAATCATAATCTTAAAAATTAATATCTTTTAGTAAAATACTTACATTTGATGGTAATGACAAGTTTAATTATCTTAAATCAAAATTTATTATATTGTTTATCTATCATTGTGTAAGAGAAAAGTGAATAACCAAATAATTATAACTTTCAAATAGTTTTAGTTCTATTAGTTTGATTAATAAGTTGAAATTTTTTTCTTCTAGTAATAAAATTATGTTTTTCAAATCAAAATCAAGTTTTATTGATGAAAAGTAAATATTATCATCTAAAACTTCACCACTTGAATTTGAAAATCCACTAAAATATTTGCTCTAATTTTTAGAGCACTGTTTATTATTTGCAGCAAGTTTAAAGTATAATGTAAAACAAGTGATTGAAATAGTGTTAGAAGTGTTATTTCATTAAAATGTAATGATTTATAAGGAATGTTACATTAAATATTAATTAAAATTATCTATTTTTATTTGATAGAGTTTGTTTATTGCAAGAACAATTTGATTGTATACATTACAATTACTATTTAAATAACTTGCAATCTTTATTTCATATTGTTTATAAAAATATTTTTTCTTTATTGTAGTTTTTAAAAATACTAGATATTTCTTTAACAATATTGCTCCATCTTATTAGTAACTACTACTGCTATAAACTGTTCATACTCCATTGCTAAAAGTTAATAATAAAATATTAAACTTACATTGATTAAATATTAGCTTCTCTTGAATATAAAAGTCTAAAATAGACAGTATTAACTATTTATCAGTCATATCTTTCATCATAGTATCAGTTGGTGGCATATTCTCTTTTTTTTTGTTTTTGTTTGCTTTTGTTTTCACTTTCCTCATTTTTATCCTTTTTGTCTTTTTTATCATCTTTTTCTGTTTTATTTTTATTATTTCCATTGTTTTTTCCATTATTTGTACCAGTTTCAGTATTAGTAATGTAGGGTTTGGGTTATTATAAGCCTTGACTAAACATAAAAATTAATTTAATGTCTAAAGGCTTGTAGCGATAAGGTTTGGGTTACTATAAGCCCTGACTGAACATAAAAACTAGTTTAATGCCTAAGGGCTTGTAGCGATAACAAAGAAACATCTGGCCCTTTGTAATGCCTGAGGGCTTGTAGCGGCAGCGTAGAGACATTTGGCCCTTTGTAATGCTTGAGGGCTTGTAGTGGCAGCGTAGAAACATCTGGCCCTTTTTTATTTAAAAACTTATAATATTAATAAAAAGATATTTTATAAAGAAAAAAATTATTGTAAAATATCAAGTTGATCAAACAAATTGATTTGTGTGAAGAAGATGTCCAGATTTTCTGCAGAAGAACAACAAGCTATTAAGAAGATTTTACAAGAAGATTCAATTTTAAACAACATTAGTAATTAAAACAAAGCAGCACAGAATTTTTCTACTGCTAAACTTGTTAAATTGTCTAAAAATCATGACTTTTTGCAAGCTGTTGCAAAAAATAGAGAGCTAATTGAAGCCATTGGTAACTAATTGTTCAAGAATCTTCCTTTTGACCCCAGTGTTGTATTGCACAATACTCTAAGTAAATCATGGGGCACTGGTCACACATCAACTCATACTATTGACTTTATTACGAAGAATCGTGATATAGCCATTCGTCTTCTTGGTAGTAGAAATACTGCTCCTGTTCCCTCCAGAGATGTTATTGCAGAATTACTACCTGCTATTGTTAGAAAAGCAACAGAAGAAGACAAAATTCGTATTATTGATGATGCAGTAGCAGAGTTAGATTTCAAGTTAAGAGAGAAGTTTGATTGGAACAAGCCTTCTGAATTGTCAGAACATATGTTAAAAAATGTGTATGCTACCAATACTATCAAGCAATGGAGCTTTGGTGCTCGCTTGTATCAAGAATTTTATGAAGCACATGAACATATCTCTACTTTTCAAGATTATCAACCAGTAATGTTCCCAATCAAGCAAAAAACATTTGTTGCATTTCTGTTATAGGCTAGAGTCACTTGCAGACTTGCTTTTAACACAGTACAGAATACTTGTCATACTAGATTGAGTTTATGGTGTGTTAGTCAAAGTGTAAACTATAGTGATCCAAAAACAAAGTATGGTGCTATTTTGAACTCTATTATAGTGATATTATTACGTGCATATGGTAACACTGAAAAAGTTACAGATGTGTTGCTATATACTCACTTTGTTGACTTGTTACGTAAGACTGATTTAACCAAAGAAGAAGATTGTCGTATTCTTGCTATTGTAGCATTCATTTGTATGGGGACCTATCACCCTAACAGTATCACTCATATGATAATAGATGATTTGTTATTCAAGTTGTATAATCATGAAATTCAAAAAAAAAATCAAGATGATACACCTGCATATTCTATCATGCAGGAACAATTAAGGTTATTACAAGAAAAATTCAAAGAAAATCTTGTAGAGTTAGCAGGAAGGTTAACTGGAATTCAAGAAAGTAGCAATCAAATTCGATTGAATTGCACTGTTACTATGAAAAAGGACAAGCATTTATTGCCAAAAGATCACCAAAACTGTTTGTCCTCTCATCAAGACATGCTACATGACATGCTACTAGTATTCATGATTTATTTGTGGGATATTAGAAGAATTGAAGTTCAGCCTTTTTTAGCTCAAGTACTAACTAGTAGAAATCTGAATATTAAAAAAAAATACAAGAATACACCATTGTTTGTCAAGAGTGGCACCAAAAATGAGTGTGTTAGTGATTTTTGGGGACCATTGGTAGAATTTGGAAAAAAGAAAAAGTGCAAGGTGCATTTAACTCCAAGAGCATGTAGAGCTCACATTCTAACACAAGGATGTCTGAGTTGAATCTATCAAAAAATGGAAACTTTAAGCTTGGATTTATTAGCATTTTTCATGGAATATGGAAATTGAGAGACTTGGTATGCTATGAAACTATACAAGAAGGCATGTGTCAGATTAGCCTTTGATGCAACCAACTACTAGGTTACCAGTTCTAAATTTGAGAATAATTCTGTTTTTGCAACTCACAGATTGAAAATGGTTCAAGCTGGTCAAATGTTCCTTCCTACTTTTACTTCAAATATTATAGCAATTACTGATGCTACAAGGTGGTTTAATTTACTGTATTACTACCACACAAAGGAAGGATTGATCAAAGTAGAAAAAGAGTTTGCTAAGAAGAAACCTGTTCCTACAACAGTTAATATTCAAAACAAGATACAAATTCCCTCTTTAAGTAGTCATACTGCTCATCAGTGGATTTTAGATCAATTACCTGGTTGGAAAGAGATACAAGATCAACTGCAGTTATACTATCAAAAAGAGCTGCAAAGTACACCAATAAAGAAAAAAAAACACCAACACTCTGCTTGGAGCAAGTGCATACAATATGCAATTCAAGAATATATTTTACAAGATCCTTATGGATTGTTGCAAAAATGGGAGAATAGTCCAAATTTTGACTATTTCAGAGAACAAGGTGAAACAAAAATCAAATTGATGAAAATGAAGGCCAAACAGATTTTGTATGAAAAATACTTTGAGATGTGGAAACAAGCTGAGTTAAGGAAGAAAAGTACTGCTACTGTCAAGAAACAACAAGAAAGAGAAGAGTTTAAATTGTTACAACAAGATGATGCCATAATCAAACAAAAAGAAGAACATAAAAAACTTAACAAAGAGTTTGAAGAGAAGTGAAGTATATTACTTTCAGAATATAACAGAGAGAAACAAGAACTGGAGGAAAGAAAAAAAAAGGAAAAGAAGGATCTCAAAGATCAATTACAAATCAAATACCAAATACCTGCAGTAACAAAATCAAACAGTAGTAAAATCCCTAGTGATTACTTGTTTGATCTACAAAGAGAAGAATTGGAAAATTACAAAAAAAGTTTAAAATTCAAGTTTTAATTAGAAGAAAAAGATGATGATGATGTCATAGAAGTCTCTTCTGGTGATGATATACCAGAGGTTAAAGTCACACCACCAAGAAGTGTTAAAAACAAAAGATGGAAAAAGAATCATCAAGAGGAACCACCTAGAAAAGTTCAGAAAATAATTGAATTTGAAGATTCTAATGATATGAAGGAGGATAAAGATAATTTGGAGGTGGTATCTGATAGTGAACTGCCAAGTGAAGCCAAAAAGCAAGTAGGTAACACTTAAGAGACTTGGTGTTTAAAAATGATACAAGTTTTGGTTGCAAGAGAAGAAAGTAAGAAAGATTCTTCTATATTGGATAATTTTGTTAACTCTTTTTGAGAAGATTGGTAATAAGTTGAAAATTGTAATAAATTGATTTATTTAAATTTTTAAAATAGATTTTTAAAAGTTTTGAACTTAGATTAGCCACTAAGGTTTTAACAACGATATCGTACGTTCAACCTACAATATCGTACGTATGACTTACGATATCGTACATTTGACCTGCAATATCGCACTTCTTAACCTACGATATCGTACTTTTCAACCTACGATATCGTACGTTGAACCTACGATATCGTACGTTGAACCTACGATATCGTACGTTGAACCTACGATATCGTACATTTGACTTGCGATATCGTACGTTAAACTTACAATATCGTAGTTTTATAATATCGCAGGTTGATCAAACAATTTCACACATGTTTTCTGCACCTGGAGATGAACAAAATGAGAAGAGAAAAGAAAGTCCTGCTATATTGCCAGGTCTCAAGAGAAGAAGGCAGAAGGGGGTCCCTAAGGCAGAGAAGAAGCAGGTGAAAATTAGAAAATTAGAGGATGATGAATATTTGGTATTGAAATTGAGCCAAATTTGTCAATTCAAGGGGAACAAAGAGGGTTGGGTTTGGGTTTGGGTTTGGGTTTGGGTTTGGGTTTGGGTTTGGGTTTGGGTTTGGGTTTGGGTTTGGGTTTGGGTTTGGGTTTGGGTTTGGGTTTGGGTTTGGGTTT
>JAESGV010000531.1_pt1 | contig 16945 bp, 19 predicted proteins | sample 9269781 | NCBI WGS metagenome assembly JAESGV01 (sample SAMN15741586, study PRJNA653496) | algae metagenome | isolation source: Tildeniella torsiva UHER 1998/13D and co-occurring heterotrophs from... | place: Slovakia: Slovak Paradise National Park, Hrabusice, Kosice Region | collected 2000-01-01 | reverse complement strand
TGCCCATTTCTACTGCGACAAGCACGCGAAAATCGTCATTGTTCAAGTATCTTAGCTGACTGACGTCTAGTTTCACCATGGTTCTTTGTGTGAATTTAACTTCAAATTAGACAAGACAACTAGGGCAAGATTACAATAAATATTTTCAAGAACTATTGCGTGAAGTACAGTTTTATAAATCTGAAACAAAGTGAATATGTGTTTAACAAATCTTCGAATGATACAAGCGAAACTTGCTTTATAAAAATTTTATTTTGGCTGTCACTTGTCATGGGCACAAAACCACACAAACAGAGTTCAATGAGTTCACGATACACTCGTTTCGTGCCACCATGCACAACATCATCACCAGACCCAAATTTTAAATTACAGTTAGGACATCACTCAAATATTAAGAAAGAATATTGCAAGACAATGTCGCTCGATAAGGTGTCACAAGAATCTGAGTTAACGCCCTCGGACTTTGCACTTCTCCACTCAGAATGGAAGTACTACAAGGAAACAGTCGAATGGATTATCAAAACTGTTATTGAGGACGGTAAGCCACACTTGGTGGACGACAAAGTGGTTAAATCGCTCTGCATGCCAGTTCGCACAATTAGTCAAATCTTGTGCAAGGTATATCCACTTAATGCTCTCGGTTTTTATGGCCTACCACTATTTGTCACAGCGTCAGACAATTCTACAGAAGCATCACGCAAATGGCTTGTTGATTCGCCAAACTATGGTGATCACTGGGTACGTCGAGTTTTAGTTCATTAACTGTGTAGGTGATTTCCAACACGGAGAGAATTTGGGTTGCATGGAGACAAGAATCAGCAGTACGTTAGAAAATTATATTTTATGACATTATAGTACTTTTTCATTGTCTACGAAAAGGGAAGAGACGTAAAGAAAGATCAATTTACAGTGACACTTCAGATTTTAACAGAATTAATGGCCAATGTAGCGTTGACACCTTCTCCATTGTTCAATCGTGGAAACCTGAGGAAAGTATTAAACAGTTACCAAGATGTAGATGTCATAACACAAGTGTAATTAAAGCAAATCGCATCCCTACCAGTTTTATGCTTGCAACTTAGTTTCTTGTCAACTAGAAACTGCAGACAACTATGCTCGATGACTACATAGTGAACGTAGCAGAAAATAACGTCATGTCACTGTCGGAGATTGAACAGCAACTCAAACTAATAGTCAGCGATTCTATCGAATACACATGCCGAAGTATTATCTTCGATCGGCCACACCTGTTTACTGTACATTTTCCGAATATTTTGGACTGGGTAGCAACTTGGACCAACGAGTTTGACGAAAAGAAAAAACTATGAGGGGTAATTACAGCTTTACTTGTTTTTTTTACTATGTTGAAACTTTATACTTTTTTCCTATTCAACTTATTATAAGAATTAGAAAGTAATTAAAGTATTGTACACTTTTAAGCAACAAAATGCCTTATGCTGTCTTGTTGTATGCAATAGTTGAAAACCTTATAATATTTTAAATCTTTTTACCTCAACTTTATCTCTTTTTTTTTATTTGTTAGAAAAAGTTATAGAGAGAGTTGCAAGTCTTCTTCCTCATCTTCTCATTCTATTATATTTTTATATCATTTTCCTTCTTTTTCTTATATAATAGCTCTTTTAAAACATTTAACCTTGAAGTTTATTTCATCTTATCTATATATTTAACTACTTTTTTAAATTTTTCAGTTCTGTTATATTTTTAACTTCTTTAACAATATTATATATCTCCTTATGCTTAACATATAATTTATAAGGGGCTTTTTTATGTTTTATATAATTAATACTATTAGATCTTCCTTTATTTCTTCAAATACTACTTTTATTTTCCTTTATAAGGATTTTGGTAAACATATTTTGCAATATAAGCTAATTTTCTTATGTTTACAACTTTTTTTAAATATGTATTATTGTTGATAGTATGTAATACAGCAACTGCACAACTACATAACTTGGCAATTATAAAACACTATTAAGTTAATAAGTAAATATATTATTTTCTTACTTTGTAATTATATGTTATATCATCTCAGATACTATTTTTATTAGTTAATAATCTTATTTTCTTAATAGCTGCTTTTACTTTCACTTTTTAGTTTATATTTTTAAAGCCTTTATTACTGTAATATAAGTAGCTGAAAATTAAGAAACTGTAGTATTTATATGTATTCTATTTTGAAATATTATTTTTTTAGCTTATACTTTATATAGTAGTGCTTTTTCTAATAGAATTTCTAATTTAGCATATACATTAAAATTTAATTATAACTGCTATTTTTTAAAATAATTATAATATAATCTAATCTTTTTAACTGCTTTTTCAGAGTAGTTACTTAAATTTAATTTAAATGAGATTCTTTTTGATAAAACTTGATTTTTAAAAATTATTGTTTTTTTTGTTTTTTATTAGCATATATTAAATAGTTTTGTAAACTTTGTTTATTAAAATAATCTATCATAGTTGTTATTACTGTCTCTAATAAAAAGCTAGCTGTTATATTATAATTACTTTTAAATTGAGAATTAAATAATTCAATAATATAATTAATAATATTGGTAAATTTTCTTCTATTATTAATAATGCTTTTAATAATGCAAGCAGTTCTATATATATAATTTAAAAGCTTTTATTTCTTATTCTTTTCAAACTATAGTTGTAATTTAGTTTTTTGCTTTATATTAAGAATATATTTAATTTGAAAAATACTTACATATTATTTTTAATTATTTTTATTATATAAGTAATGTACCTTGTTAAAAACTTGTTATATAAATCTAAAAATATTTAAAAAAGAAAATACTTTAAATTTGGTTAAGCTTTTAGTATTATTGCTGATTTATATCTATTGGTTGAAGATTTGCTACAATTTCGCTAGATTCCGGTAGTGTGTTCTCAGAATCTTGAGAAAGAGACTCTTGTATCGGCGCTCTGTCAGTGCATTGTTCCGCTTCTTGCAGTGTTGCTTCTAACTCAGTAGCTTCTGGTAACGTATTATGAGATACCTCTGTTACAGATTCTGATATCTTGTACTGGACCTCTTCTGTTGGAGTAACAATTTCTTGTAGTGCTATAAATGCAGTGTCTTCAGGTTGCTTGTTCACTGGTACTGTCTTCTTTGTAAAGCAGTACACCACCAACACCACAGCCGTAGCGGCAATAATGAGTAATATACATGCAAGCAGTGCACCGATTACCGCACCTGCAATAGCACCACCACTAACACTGGAATTCTTGGTAGTAGATAGCGTTCCTGCTGTTCCAACTCGTTGTTTTCCATAGTATCGAATATTCATGGATACACTCTTCGCTTGTGTTAGTGTTCTGCTGTTCGTATTACTTGACAATGCAACGCAAACAAAGAACGCCTCATTTTGTAATGTATTGCTCAAATCTTGGTCAGAAACGTATACGCTCGCAGTACTGATGGGAACATTCTTTACTGTCACTACTTGTGCTGTTATGAACCCTCCACTAGAGTCTACAGCGATTAACATGATATACTCTACATTAACTTGTAGTGATATCGTTTGCGTGTCAGTGTCTGACCCAGCTGAGAGTTTTAATTCTTGTCCACCAGTACTTTTACTTATAATACTCGCAGAAACATGATAGTTACCATCAGCACTACTTAGCCAGACCTCAGCTGCAGTGCCAGATGGTAGATTCAGTATGTTAAATGCAACAAACGTTTGCACACCAGCAACAATGATACTCGGTTTCAAACACATTGCTTTCCGTGCAGTTTCTGTTGCACTGAACCCTGCACCAATTTGTATCTGATTAATAGAGAAAGAATAAGGAACAACAGCAGATGTACCAGGTATTTGATTTGAAGAATCAATATCAATCACACTGGCATTTGTTGATGTATCAAAAATAATATACGAGGAAGATGAAATTTCCATATCAATCTCACATTGTTTTCCAATAATCTTGTGCGAGTTACATTTGCAATCATCTGTAGTAACACAGGTTCCTTTTCCATTACATACGTTGGGATCATTACTTTGTAATCCAAAGCATGATGCAAGTGGAATTGTTGTAGTAGGTGATATGGTTGTTGGTTCTGGTGTTGTAGCAGGAACGTGAGTAGTTGTTGGTTGTGGTGTTGTAGTCAGAGTAGGTGTTGGGGTATCTGTTGTAAGTGATATTGTGGTTGTTGGTGCTGCACTAGTCGTAGTTGGAGCTTTACTAGTTGTTGGTGATGCACTAGTTGTGGTTGTTGGCTCTAGAGTACTAGTTGTAGGAATAGGTGTACTTGTAGAAACGGTACTAGTAACACTGTGTGTTGGTGTATCAGATACTGTAGTTGGCACCGTGGTTGTACTCGTCGTAACAGCAGTGGATGTTGTAGGTGTTGTTGTAGTAGGTGACGCAGTACTCACAGTTGGTGTTGCTGTTGTCGTATCCTGCAAAGCGCTAGTTGGACCTGCTGTTGTTGGCAATGCAGTGCTTGTATCTTGTGCAGTTGTAGCTTGCGGTGTTGGAGTTGGGTTTGCTGTTGTTGCAGGTGTACTTGTTGTCGCTGTTGCACCTGATATGAGTACTTGCATAATTGTATTTGAAAATACAACTTGTAGTTTTTTCTCTGGTGGTACAACAAACTGAGCAACAAGCACTGGAGACAAAACAGCGTACGAATTGCCTTGATTCAATTCATAAAATGACTAGGGTTAATAAAGTACCAACACTTACATTCTGTCCATATCCATACATTCGCTTTGTCGTTCCATCTTCTGCTACAAATAATGTACTTGTCTCTCGATAGATGTCGGTTATTGTTCCTTGGACCATTGTTGTATTGACAAGCGTTGGAGTGAATACACTATTACCAACACCAGTATTAGTTGAACCCCAAGAGATAAGCTACGATTGTAAGTCATTAATACTGTTACATACCCTTCCATCAGTAGTTAACACTAGAACACCAGTAAAATAAGCTTTTACTTTTGCAGGTGTGGCTGTCTGTAGTACACCTGTTTGTATGGGCATAGGATCTGCATAAACTGTGACGTTGCCTGCACCTTGACCAAGCATTGCGTTTAGGTTAATACCCCAACCATAAAGTACACCATCAGTTGTAATGCCAAACACAGCGTATTGCGATGGTGCTGCCTGAATGAACCGCTTGTTACTAACGATTGGATGTGCTAATAGCACTGGGCGTGTTTGTGTGATAGCCGTTAAAGAATTGTTTGCAAACTTTCTATAGTCATTGTGACCCCACATATACAACCTTCCATTGTCAGTTAAAGCAGCAACAGTTATAGTAATTTCTACTTTGGTGAATACTACTCCGTCAACATCTACAATTCGTGTTGGGAAATTTCTCTGCAACGCTGTTCCATCTCCCATACCATAGTTGTTGAAACCCCAAACGAATATCTCACCTGTGTCCGTTAACAATCCTGCTTGATTTGCAAAAGCAAACAGAGAAGTAATTTTACTGTTCTGAAGTGTTGTAGAAAGATCAGTACTATTTGGGAAAAATTGTATCTTTGGCGTTGCTCCTGATCCAAGTGAGCCGGCGCTACCTTGTCCCCATGAACTTATCGAGGTTGCAGTAGCTGCTATAAAAAAAGACTGCTGACCTGCTATCGCTATAGTTTCATCAGGTAGTTCTGGAGTCTGAGTAAGAGTCTTCAAACTAGCTAGATCGTATCCAATGGTTGGGTTATTGGCTATAATGTGTAAGTATAAATCAAAACCTTACATGTTGTTTGACCCCAGCCGATAAGACTACCATTCGAAGTAAGAAGACAATGATTTGTTTCACACACAAAAGAATCGATATTGGTACCGAATAATGTGTTGTCTACAGGAAGTGGTACTATGGAATCATCCAAAGAACTGGTGCCTAACATTGTTAATATTGTTACCTATTATACCTAATCCTCCAGTTGATGCGTCTCCCCATGCGTACACTCTTCCTGATGCTGTAACAACATGAGGTGTTTTAGATCGCCCAAAAGAAGCAATTCTTGTAATTGGTCCAAGACTTGTGGTATCTCGCACTCTAGGACCGTACTCTGTTATTGTGGTTGCAATTCCATTCAAAAGTGATCCTTTTTGTGAGTATCCCCAACTTGCAAGACTGCCATTCGACAGCAACACAAATCCTGCCCTTTCTCCTGATGCTAGTTGTATCACAGTTGCACCGTTTGGCATGGGTAACGCAATTGGTGATTTTTGGTTGAAAACTGAACTCGCGAATCCTATTTGACCTGAACGAGTAAATATAAAATTCTAAATAGTTACCATTGTAATTATCTCCCCAAACATATACTAATCCATTTGTATCCAAAACCATGAACCCTCCATATGTTGAAATCATAGAAGCGATTGTCTTTCCAGATAATGCACCCGTCATATTAACAAACGTTGGCGTAAGAACCTGATTTGATGTAGTCCCAATTCCTGCAGCACCTATAGAGTTATTATTGATATTGGAACATGCCGTTTGAGTTTGATCCAAAAAATATCAATTTGTTATCTTGTGTGCGTACAAGACTGATTTGGTATCCTGTTACGGCATCAGCGATAATTTTGTTTGCCAATGCTCCTCCCGTAACTGATACTGGAATGTAAGATGGAATGCTGCCAGTTCCAAGAGCTCCTACTCGGTGTGAGTACATAAATGTGAATTACCGTCATCTAAAGGTTAACAATTGTTTTGAATAAGAAACTCTTACTGTTTGTGCCCCAAGAATACAAAATTCCATCGGTAGTAATAGCTAGTACGTGTGTCCCATAAGTTTCTGCAACATGTTTGAGCACTTTTCCAGTTAGGTTCTGGTTATACGGTAAGAATATAATTTCTATTGACATGAGTTTTGCTGTTGAAGACATACCTCTCGAACTTGTGGTGCCATCACCCACTTGGCCGTATGGATTTGATCCCTATCTAGTTAAAATATTTTTTCAAACAAACCCAACCATACAGCAAATTTTCTCGTGTAAGAACATGGTTAGAAAAAAAGCCAATGGATATTTTCGATGCGTAAAAATTTGAGAATGATGTTCTTGCACTTATATTTTGTGGAATAGCAACATATTGCCCAGTACCGTCGCCAGCAAGGCCGTATGTATTTGATCCGACAGAATAAAGTCGTAAAGCTGATACAAACCCGAGGACGAGAACAAGAACCAATTCTCTTGTACTCATGAGTAATGTTTGTGAACGCCAACGGCAGAAAACATTGTGGCGCGTGTACAGCCAAGTTGAGTTTGTTTGTAATTTTAAAAAAGTAAGGTCAGCAAAAACTATTATTTATAAATTTACGTTTTGTTTATTACCTGCATAGGTTCCTGATGATTTGCAACTTCACTCACTTCTGGTAATGTGTCCTGATGATGCTGAGAAACAGGCTCTATTGCTTTATCAATATGTTGTTCAGGCTCTTGTAGTGTTGCTACTATTCTAGTGGTTTCTGATGCTGTATTATGAGGCTGCATCACTGCTAACGGCTCAGTGATCACAGATTCTGGTATTATATACGGAGCCTCTTCTGTTGGAGTAACAATTTCTTGTAGTGCAATAAATGTATTGTCTTCAGGCTGCTTGTTCACTGTTACTCTCTTCTTTGTAAAACAGTACACCACCAGTACCACCGCTGTAGCAGCAATAATGGTTAATATACATGCAAGTAGTGCACCAATTACTGCTCCTGCAATAGCACCACCACTAACACCGGAATTCTTGGTAGTAGATAGCGTTCCTGCTGTTCCAACTCGTTGCTTTCCATAGTATCGAATATTCATGTATACACTCTTCGCTTGTGTTAGTGCTCGGCTGTTTGTATTACTTGACAATGCAACGCAAACAAAAAACGCTCCAGTTTGGAGTGAGTCGCTCAAATCTTGATCAGAAATATACACACTCGCTGTGCTGATGGGTATGTTCTTTACTGTCACAACTTGTGCTGTTATGAATCCTCCACTGGCGTCTACAGCAATTAACATGATATACTCTTCATTAACTTGAATTGATATCGCTTGCGTGTCTATATCAGACCCAGCTGAGAGTTTCAATTCGTGTCCGCTAGTACTTTTACTTATAATACTCGCAGAAACGTGATAGTTACCATCAGCACTACTTAGCCAGACCTCAGCTGCAGTTCCAGATGGAAGAGCTGGTATATTAAACGCAACAAACGTTTGCACACCAGCAACAATGATACTTGGCTTCAAACACATTGCTTTCCGTGCAGTTTCTGTTGCACTGAACCCTGCATTGAGTTGTATCTGATCACTAGAGAAAGAGTAGGGAACAACAGCAGATGTACCAGGAACCTGATTCGAGGAATCAATATCAATCACACTAGCATTTGTTGATGTATCAAAAATAATATACGAGGAAGATGAAACTTCCATATCAATCTCGCACTGTTTTCCAATAACATTGTGAGAGTTACACTTGCAATCATTGGTAGTTACACACGTTCCTTTTCCGTTACATATACTAGGGTCATTGCTCTGTAGTCCGAAGCATGATGCGGGCGGACTTGTTGTAGTAGGCGTAGCTGTTGTTGTCGTAGTTGGAGTAGGTGTAGTTGGTGTTTGTGTCGTTGTTGATTGTGATGTACTAGTTGTAGGAACAGCTGTAGTTGTTGGAGAAACTGTAGTAGTAACGCTCAGTGTTGTTGTATCAGATGTAGTAGTTGGCACTGTGGTTGTACTTGTCGAAGTAGCAGTATATGTTAGTATACTAGATGTCGACGTAGGTGTTACAGTTGGCGTTGCTGTCGTCGTATCCTGTAAAGTGCTAGTTGGATTTGCTGTTGTTGTTGGTGTGTCTGTAGTGGTAGTTGGTAGTGCAGTACTCGTATCTTGTGTAGTAACTTGAGGTGTTGGTGTAGGGCTAGCTGTTGCATCTGATATGAGTACTTGCATGAATGTACTCGAAAATACAACACGTAGTCTTTTCTCTGGTGGTACAACAAACTGTGTGACTAGTACTGGTGACAAAACTGGACTGTCATTACCTTGATTCAATTCAAAATATACCTAATGTGTGAATCAAGTATCAACGCACTTACATTCTGTCCATATCCATACATTCGCTTTGTCGTTCCATCTTCTGTTACTAACAATGTACATGTCTCTCGATAGATGTCAGTTATTGTTCCTTGGACCATTGATGTATTGACCAGTTTGGGAGTGAATACGTTATTACCAACGCCAGTATAAGCCGATCCCCAAGATATAAGCTACGATTTTAAGTTATTAATCCTGCTACATACCATTCCATCAGTAGTTAATACCAGAACACCAGAAGAATAAGCTTTTACTTTTGCAGGTGTGGCTGTCTGTAGCGCACCTGTTTGTATGGGCATAGGATCTGCATAAACTGTGGCGTTGGCTGAGCCTAGGCCAAGCACTCCAGCTTGGTTAATGCCCCACCCATAGAGTACACCATCACTTGTGATAACAAATACAGCATATAACGACGGTGTTGCTTGAATAAACTGCTTATTACTTAGTACTGGATTTGCTAATAGCAATGGGCGTGGTTGCATATTATGTGTTAAAGAATTATTTGCAAACTTTCTATAGTCATTGTTACCCCACATGTAGAGTAAACCATTGTTTGTTAAAGCAGTAACAGTTGATGTAAGTTCTAATTTGGTAAAAACTATTCCATCAACATCTACAATTTCTGTTGGCACATTTTTCTGGATACTCGTTCCGTCACCCATACCATAGTTGTTGTAACCCCAAACGTATATCTCACCTGTATCTGTTAGCAATACCACCAGATAGCCAAACGCAAACACAGAAGCGATTTTTCTGTTCTGAAGTGTTGCAGAAAGATCAGTAGTGTTTGGGAAAAATTGCATCTTTGATGTTGATCCTGATCCAAGAACACCGGAAGTACCTTGTCCCCAGGTGGTTATTGACGTTGTAGTTGCTGATACAAAAAAGAACTGCTGACCAGCTATAGATATTGTTTCATCAGGTAGCTCTGGAGTCTGCGTAAGCGTTTTCAAAGTAGATAGATCATATCCAATGCTTGGATCGGAGCCTTATGTAAGCATACATTGATTTAAGAACTTACTCGTTGTTTGACCCCAGCCGATAAGACTACCATTAGAGGTAAGAAGACAGTGATTTATATCACATGCAAAAGAATCTATGTTGGTACCAAATAATGTATCGTTAACAAGAAGAGGTACTGTAGAATCTGCAAGAGTACCAGCGCCTAACATTGTTAATACTGTTATGTATTATACCTAACGCTCCAGTTGCTGCATCTCCCCATGCGTACACTTTTCCTGATGCTGTAACAACATGAGGTGTTCTACATCGTCCAAAAGAAGCGATTCTTGTAATTGGTCCAAGACTTGTTGTATCTCGCACTCTGGGACCGTACTCTGTTACCGAGGAAGTAACTCCATTCAAAAGTGATCCTTTTTGTGAGAATCCCCAATTTGCTAGACTGCCATTTGACAGTAACACAAATCCTGCCTTGTCTCCTGATGCTATTTGTATTACAGTTGTGCCACCTGGCATAGGCAATAAAACTGGTGATTTTTGGTTCAAAGCTGAACTTCCAAGTCCTATTTGACCTGAACGAGTAAATAAAATTCTAAATAGTTACCACTATAATTATCTCCCCAAACATATACTAATCCATTTGTATCCAAAACCATGAAACCTCCATATGTTGAAATCATAGAAGCAATTGTCTTTCCAGATAATGCACCCGTCATGTCAACAAAAGTTGGCGTAAAAACCGGATTTGATGTTGTGCCAATTCCTGCAGCACCTATAGAGTTAGTATCAATAGCTGGACATACCGCCTGAGTTTGATCCAAAAAATATCAATTTGTTATCTTGTGTGCGTACAAGACTGATTTGGTATCCTGTTACGGCATCAGCGATAATTTTGCTTGCTAATGCTCCTCCCGTAACTGATACTGGAACGTAAGTACTCGAAGGAGTGGTTCCAATACCAAGAGCTCCTAGCATGTGTGAGTATAAAAATGAGAATTACCGTTATCTAAATGTTATTAACCAAGTAAAAAATCTTACAGTTACTGCCCCAGGCATACAAAACTCCATCGGTAGAAATTGCTAACACGTGTGTTCCATGAGTTTCTGAAACATGTTTTATCACTTTTCCAGATAGACTCTGGTTGTAGGGTATTAATATTATTTCTATCGACATGAGTTTTGTTGTTAAGATATACCTCGCGAACTTGTAGTACCATCACCCACTTGGCCGTATGTATTTGAACCCTATCAATTAATATCTTTTTTTTCAAACAAACCCAACCATAAAACGAACCATCTCGTGTTAACAAATGGTTTGAATATAAGCCAATCGATATTTTCGAAGCGTAAAAATTTGGGAATACAGCTTTAGAACTAATATTATACGGAACAGCTACAAGTTGCCCAGTACCGTCGCCAGCAAGGCCAAATGCATTTGATCCGACAGAATAAAGTCGCAAAGCTGACGCGAACCCAACAATGAGGATGAGAACCAATTCTCTTGTACTCATGAGTAATGTTTGAAAACGCCAACGGCAGGCAACATATTCGCAGCAAGGTTGATTACGCGAAAAATGTAAAGTGCGTGATCCGGTTTATTTTTCTTTTTGTTGCTTCTTTTTTCCCTTATTGAAGTACATCTCCAACTCTTCGACGAGTACCTCCCACAACAAGCCAATAAATACAATAGCGATCGAAACCCATTGAAGTCCAGTCGTGTGATGTCCATAATAGAAAACACTAAACAAAATCGTGAAAAACTTGCGTGTAGTGGTAATGATACTACATACCAATGGTCCATAACTTGAAATTGACCAATAAATAAAGATTTGGCCAATAGCCATACAAATACAAACAATGACAATATCCATTATGGCTTCTGGGTGTTGATAACAAAATCCAATAGCGGTGAAAATTTGTCCTTGCCATAGAACAACTCCTACGAAACTAAATACAAATCCGAACAAGTTCATGAGTAACATGAGTTCGTCTGATGAGGGTTGTATTTTAAACTCGCGCATTTTGCTTTGCATGGTCGCGGTGAGACCATCGGCGAGTAATGAAATAATCAATAGTATGATACCCCAAGGGTTGTTATCGTGACTGTCTGTGTGTTTATGTCCTGCGCCATTGAACATGAAAAGTGTTATGCCGAATGTGATGAGTACGACAGCTACGAGTTGTTGGATTGAATAATTCTTTCGTGCGAATAAAAAGCCCATTAATACGACTGGTATCATTTTGCACGATTTTGCGAGTACTTGTGTTGGATAATTAATATAAATTAACGCTGCGTTGCTGGTAATGACTGCCGTAACGTACGCGAAAGCGGCAACTGCAAAATATTGCATAGGAACGTCACTATTTGTTCTTTTTAACTTTCCAGTAACATACATTTCTACATGGTTATATTTTTGTGAATAAAACACCTACTTCCAAAAGCTGTGGCTGCATTGCACAGACACTGTAAACACACCAAAAACAATGGATAATTGAAATGATCTTGGTTCTCACCATATGGCCTACGCGTAATTTTCTCTTGGAAGAAACCCAGTACGAAAAACGAAGCATAAATACCAGCACATACCTGTGACAGTTCGAATAAACGTACTAATCTTGATTTTTGTGGTAAAGCTGGTGGTGCGACAATAGTTGGAGGTGATGAATTTCCTATGGACAGTTTTGTATCTCCTGATTCCTCAGAATCTTGTTGGAAAGATCCCAAACCTTGGTTAAAGCTATTTGAAGACTGGTCAATGTTGATAATAGTTCTAGAGTTGTATGGGTTTACATGTTGAGGTTGTAGAGGATTCCGAGACGTCATTAGGTGATGCTGACGTGGAGTACAGATGTGTTTTTTTGTAAGGCAAGCAGCCGAATTGAAGTTAACACGTGTTTGTGAGAAGCATAGTGTCCTACTTATAGGAGCACTGTACACGTTGCAAGATAAACACAGAAGACCTAGTAATCATATTTGGGATACATTTGCAACTAATACTTTCATATCGTAAACATATAAGTAGCGAAAGAGTTTTATAATTTTTTTAGTGTACAAACGTGGTACGTAAATCCAACGCAATTGAACCCACATCAACAATAAACTTTCTACAATTAGAATGAATCAGCTACTATTTGGAGCTGATTCTGCATACGATTCCGCTCTGCTTCGTTCTTTTTCCGATCTACTACTAGTACAAAGATTGAAATTACAAAAAGTATCCCATTAAGAACACCCATCAAACTATTTTGTTAATGTTGAACAACGGTACAACTTACACAAAAGGATACGCTGGATTATACCGATATATCGATCCACCTACTTTGCTTACAAACAAAACCCCCAAATTTCCCAAAATTGCTGCTGCACCAGTCACTGATCCACGAGATTCTTTTGGAGCAGCTAAAATCATGTTAACCTATCACATACAAAACGTACCTTGCGTAACCAACGTTTGTCCAACCAAAAATGCACCTCCTTCTCCTGCTCCAATCAACATTATTGAAAGATACACCCATCCACTTGTCACACTAGTTAACAAGTAAATACTAGTATATCCAATAAAGCTAATGATAGCTACAAGCGCCAGTATCACGACACGATTTACACGGTCAACCAAGACACCAAAAATAGGACCCGTCACCAACGCAAATGTTTGAGTTATACCAGTCACTAATCCTGCTTGTGATAACGCTTCCGTTTGTGATCCACCAGCAGCTAACACTTCCTGCGAGACCCAAATGGCAATAAATGTCGTGATGATTGTCGCATCTCCTCTACCAATAAAAGAAGCACAATATGATAAAAGAACAATCGGATCTCGTCCACTTGTGATGCCGTCTATAAGTACTCCGAAACATCCTTTTTCTTGCTCTTCTGGTTCTTCTGGAATTTCTACTGCTTGTTTCAAGATTTCATCTCCATCTTCTAGTTCAAAGTGATCTCCTAGTTCTGTTGGTGTCGATGGGGAAGATGTATCTCGTAATACTAATAATCTTGTTCGATCTTCAGAATGTGCAGCAGGTTGTTTTTCTTGCAAGAATATCGCTCCATCGTGAATAAAAAATATAGATCCAAATGCTGCGAATAATGATAGCATACTGATCATTGTGAATGTGATGATTCCTGCTTGATAGACGTCTAAAGATGTTGTATCGGTGATCCATTGTGGAACTTTTAAGAATACGAGTAACGTGAACACTGCACCTCCACCATTGAAAAGTCCTCCTACGGCCATTGCTTTTCCACGATCGCGATTTAGTGTATAATCAGCGCTGGAAGGTCCTACCATTGACATACACATAGTTGAACCGATACCACCAAAAATACGAATGAATATAAGTTGCAAAACCTATTGCGTTATTTTTTTGCATAAAATGGTCATACTGAAGTGGAGAATGTTAATAGGGCTACAGACACTGCAACCATAGTCGCTCCTATTACTATGAGCGGCTTCCGCGTTCCCATGCGATCTGATAGAGTTCCAAAAATCCATGCCAAACATAAAATAACTATTTCTACCCAAAAACCTACATGTTAAAAATATTTGTTGCTTTGGTACCTATATCTCCTACGACTTCCCCTTGATCTTCTGTGGGAACGTGTAAAATATATTGCACCAAGTATGGTTGCATACTCCACACAAATGATACTACAGCCACCATAACGCCCGCAACAATGTACAACATGATAAAATTTCGTTTCTTAATACCCTCACGCAGTCCAATCAAGTATAAAAACTTTTTGGATCTCGGGATATCTTGTTCTTCATCTTCTTTTTGCGGTGGTGGCAATATGTTTTCCATATACAAGTCGTCATCCTCTATATGCGGTTCAACGGTATGTACACCATCTTCTACGTCGATATCAATGGCATCGTCAAGGTCCAAACTAAACTGTGGCTGCGGCGATGTCATAAAAAAGTGTAAAGTGTTTGAGTGTTTGTTTTGAAACCTAGTTGTTTATTGACCTATTTAGCATCCAAAACATTGGAGCATGCTTGACATCTTGGTGGGTGTCCGTGTTTTAAATGGTGAACCAATATTGTTCTTTTGTTCGAGTATCATACTTCTATCAATTGTTGCCGTTCTTGTGTCATCCATTCCTTCTAACAAGTCGTCAAAGCAGCTTTCCAAAGCAACTCGCACTTCTTCAAGCTCTAGTGTACATATGACGCTTGCCATTCTTTCAATTTGTTCTCGTTGGCTTGGGTTATGTATGCGTGACAAGTATTGATCAAGAATTTGATCAGTTCCTTGGAAAACCTTGTTGTTCACGTTCTCATAGTAGAATCGATACTTGCTCATTCCTATATTTCTCAGTGTTGGTTCTTGACCTCTATTGTGACCATGAATTCGGCAGAAACGCTCAAGAGTACTCTTGGAAGGGTACATGTCTTGTCCTCTCAAAAGAAGCCTGTTTTGCCAAATCACATCACTATTACAGATCGTGTACGCTTGATAACATACATTTCCTAGCATACAAATATCTTTTGCTGTCAAGAACAAACAAATGGAAGCAATTGCTTCACTTGGAATGTCATAAATTGTTTTTCTTTCTCCTGGTGAAGATACTTTCAAACTTGACTCTTTGAACACAGTTGACAATGGCTCAATAGTTTCATTTGTCACTGGCTCTATCTTTTTCTCTATTTGGCCAAGTAGTGTTCCTACTTCGTGTTTTCGAATACGCTCATCAAAAAGATCGCGTTTTGTTAACACCAAGTATAATGGTGTATTTTCTGGCAAGTTATTCGAAATGCGTTCGAATGTCTCTAGTGACTCGAATAAGCGATTTTTTGTTTCGTCTTCGTAACATGTTTCCAAGTAGTCGGACAACGCGACTGTGAAAACTATTGCATCTGCTTGTTCTATTTTGTTAAAAAAGAAAAGAAAACATACCACAGTGATGAGCCCACTTTCTTCTTTCGTTGCGTTGTCCTCCTGTATCCACCGTTGTGAACAAAATATCCTTTTCGTCCGAGTTTGAATAAAAGAAACTCCATTGTGTTGCTCCTGTCGTTTTTCTATACGTCCGTAGTAACATATCGTTTGTAGGTTGATGCATCGCCGTTTCGAACTGTGTGATTAAATCTACAGCGTTCGCGACTGGGAATTGAAACGTGTGTCGTATAGCGTACATGTCTTGTAGTAGTGGCTCGTTGTTCCATAGTTGTAATATCTTTTGTCCTAAAACGTGTGTCCATAATGATTCTGCTGAACTTGGTTCAATTGTTAATATTTCGTTCGCGACTACTCTATTCTCCGTTGTTGTCCATTTGTCCTTGTTTATGCGAATATTGGCATTGATGAGCGCGTGCATAGAGCTCAGAATATTGTGGTATATGAGTACGCGCGTATTTAACGCTTCTTCGTGCGAGAACCCTTTACAGAATAGCATGCGAAGGGTTTTTAGTAGCGTACTTTTGCCCGTACCTCCTGTGCCTACGTTGTGAGTTTGTTGAAGCGATGCACGAACCTAATAAAACAATCTTTTTCGCTTGTGTTATCTCGAGTGAACTTTCATCGAATATATTTATACTCCCACGTGCTTTTTTAATACTGGTAGAAGACGAGGGCCCTCCTGAGAGCTTGTTCCCCATAGACTAGGTCCACACAACAATTAAAACAAATCATAAAGAAAAAGCGTCCTGTCAGATGTCGGTCACTCAAACGATTGTAAAAATACCACAAACGTCTGCAGGTACAAAGATGGAAAACTTGAATATAGAAACAGGCTTACGCTTTTCCTTTTACTATCGAGCTTTCAGGAACCGTTAAAACATGTTTTTACATGAAAGGCAGTTGTTGAACTGATTTTCGTAAGTTCCTTCTCTGCACATAGATACAAGTCCTCACTTTCCTGTAATTGTAGACAAAGATCCTACAGCGTAACCAGTTTTCTGTAGTGCTGGCAGAATCTGTTCCAGTG
>JAESGV010000530.1_pt1 | contig 16958 bp, 21 predicted proteins | sample 9269781 | NCBI WGS metagenome assembly JAESGV01 (sample SAMN15741586, study PRJNA653496) | algae metagenome | isolation source: Tildeniella torsiva UHER 1998/13D and co-occurring heterotrophs from... | place: Slovakia: Slovak Paradise National Park, Hrabusice, Kosice Region | collected 2000-01-01 | reverse complement strand
TTTTGATAATCCTTGACATTGGTGAGGTATAGTATTAATGGAATGAATAGTACTATTAGCAACACCAGCGACGGAATTATATTCGAAGCCAAAACATACCGTTTTACAACCTTGATAGGCTCTAGCACGTTGTGTAAAATTGTTGAGCTCCCCTCTATTGCTTTTTTAAAATCATCCGGCAAAACACTTTGCTTCATTAAGAGATGGTACTGGTTCATAAACATTTGGTCATCAAAGCAATCTTTTTCTAAGCTGTATACGGCCTTTATCGTCTCATCATTTAGGTCCTCCTCGAGAAGATGCCTACTCTCCTCGTAGTGCATGGATGAGTGATTGTATAAAAAGCTATTTTTGCAAGCTGTTTTCACCGAAATGGATACCTCCGAAAAGCGACACAGCAATGATGTTTCGAACATGTATAGCTTGTGAGAACCTTGCCGGTGCAGTAATGGTGGACACCCTTTAATTTCGACAAAAAATCCATCTTGAAATTGTTTTCAATTTTCTCACTTAGAAGGAGTGCAAGTCAATACTTTGGACAGAAACATGAAGAACATGTTCAAGGTACTAATGAACTGTACTATTGGCAATGGCATCTTTGATTGTAACAAGATCAACCAGGACAAAAGGATTTCAAAATAGAATCGCCACAAACATGACGACAAGGGAACAGATTGTCCATGCACTAGACGACATCGAAATTGAGCACGAGTATGTATCAGATGCAGCATTTTGTCTATTGCAAACAATTTTATTCCAACGTGCACTGAAGAATCCAATACATTCGGAACGAGAAGCTCGAAAATTAAGTATTCGATACGTATGTTACTAACTATTCATGTTGCTAATAATTTGACAGCCAGTCGTTGAATCCGAACAAATAACACAAAAAATCGAACAAGGTATTACAGAATATGAACTGCAAGTCAAAGAAGCTATGGAATCGATTATCAAAAGTGATCAGCAACCAAAAGTTAGTTCGCATCGTATAGAGTTGACGTTATTGGAACAACAAACGGGAACTTTTTTTTCGTCCAAAGAAAGAGAAGTCGAAAAATGGATCATAACGTTCCGCGTTCAACCTACAAATGAAGATACACCAAACGACATACGCAACAAAAAGCAACAAGCAGCTTCATCGAATGTCGAACGAGGGATAAGACAAATTCTGCAACGTGCACACGCTAAGATTGATCATTTATCATCATTTGACGCTTGCACTTTTGATGGGTGTTTCCCGTTTAGAGTAAGTCTTTCATTTGAATTATTAACATTCCTAGATCAACTGCCCAGACACACTAAAGAAGGGTTGGTTCCGCTTGTTTTAAACTGTACATAAACCACTAATTTATCACATTTACAAGTGTACTAATACAGTCCTTGACCATTTGTCTCATCTTGTTCTCAGTATACAACGGTTGCAAGTACGACACACTAATATGCATTTTTCCACGTTGCGTATGTACACCAATAAACGGTGCAGGATTCGAAAAGTTGATGAAAAATGGAATTGATTGCACAGTAAACGGTCCATAAGCTCCACTCAACATGGCATCCACGGAACCAATATTTGAAACGTACATTGTTACAGTGTTATATTCTAGATTGTTCAAATTGAAAATGTACGAATTCGTATCAAGTGACGTCTGTAATGATTTTCTGTAGTCCCTTGCTGATCGCCAAAACAAGTCCTTGTCTAGTGTTTCTCTTTTCTCAACGTGAATCAAATCGTAACTAAATACGTGCATATTTCCCATAGAATTTGCAATAATTGATCCTTGCTCATGGCTCTTTGCGATTTTATGTCTAAAACTTACTGGTGATGCAATTCTCGCCGTGAAAGAATCCAACTCACAATTTTGTATCCAAGAATTATTAACAGTCAACGCAGCAACGATCGCAGCGTGTAACGTTACACCTTCTTGTTTGCATTTTGCTAAAAGGTTCTGAATGGCTTGACTATCTTCTAAAGACTCAATAATGAACTGATGCGTACAATCATTCTCGCTTATCATTTCTAGAGTATCGAATGGTATTGGTAAGATATCATCATTTTCCACAGGTTTTGGTTTTTCGGCGTCACCAACGAGTAGTGATATAATTTCAGAATCTGTTAGGTAATGACTTGGTCTTGAAAGAACATCTTGTTTTAAACCTTCGTGAACAAGTGCTAGTTGTTTCATAAAATCGTTTATGAAGACGAGTAACGACATTCCATCAATGACAGTGTGAGGACAGAGAATGACAAACTTGTGTTGATTTGTACCAAACGAGTAGAAGAATTTCATATATGGTTCTGTGAATAATATGGGAACAGTTGTTTGTTTCTCGCATACTCTTATCACTTCCTCATCGCTGTGTTCTATGACAGTAAAAGAAAGTATATTGTCTACGTCGCAATTCTTTCTAGGTCGCCAACTTAATTCTTTGTTATCCCAGTATAGTTCGCTTAATAATATGTTGTGTAGTTTACATGTGTTGTACGCTGCTTGTCTAACAAGGATTTCTGCGATATGCGGTCCATCAAATTTGTTCACAATTGAGCAAACAATTAATTGTCCATCTAGTTGTGCTACACCGAATACTTGTTCCCAGAAATCGCACTTTCTGTTCATGTTCTGTATGTCCAAATGTAGTGAAACTTTACAAGTTTTTCTGACCAAACATGCGAATAACAGCGTTTCGCAGCTTACTGGTGTTGGTTTCTATTGGATTGTTTATGACGTTAAATGCATATTTGAGTTTAATACATACACGAAGTAGAACGAACGACGATACAGCAGATGTTGTGCAAATAGATAGAAACTATGATGACGGATGTTTTCGCCCAAACAACCCAAAACGCGATTTATTACGATATCCAGTCAAACTAAAAGATATGGGATACAGTCCTGTTTACCATCCTGACCCTGGCGCAACACGATGTGGAGTTTCATGGGAATGGACAGGAAACGACGAACAAGCCGATGCGTTAATCTACAATACACTTCATCACCACGACGATACCGAAACAGAGAAGGGTAACCTCAACGTAGTGAAAAGAAAGTGTCAAGATAGAGTACTTTTGAGCGTAGAATCACCACTGTACTACCCTTTAATGTTAAATGCAACAGCGTACGGATTTAACATCGCTATGGACTTTCGTCGAGATTCTGATGTACCTATACCTTATGTACCTTCAAATTACATGCAAATGGTAAAAAAGAAACCATTACCTACAAACAAGAAAAACAATGATGTGTACATTACTGGATTCATGTCAAATTGCATTGCTATAAATTACAGAGATGAAGTAGTGCAAGAGTTACAGCAATATGTACCTGTACATAATTATGGATCTTGTGGTAGAAATGCCAAATTGCCACCACTTGAAAAGGGGCAAGGTTGGGTAGGACAGAAACTAGATGTTATTAGAAAGTATAAATTCACATTGGCGTTTGAGAACAGCAACGTAAGTGAATATGATTTGATAATTGACACAATAGTATGAAGACTATGTCACAGAAAAGTTCTTTCAACCACTTATGGAAGGTTCTGTACCTGTCTATTTTGGTGCCAAAAATATCTTGGATTTTGCACCAAACGAGAAAGCTGTTATCAACGTAGCAGATTTCAATACTGTGAAGGAGTTGGCTGACTACTTGATCTACTTGAATGGTAACGATACTGCGTATGAAGAACACTTGGCGTGGAAGTATGACAGATCAACTTGGTCTGATCGATACTTGCAAACAATAAATCTCGGAAGACAAGATGGTCATTGTAGACTAGCCATGTACTTGGCAGGATTGTACACAAATCCACTCAAGAGAACAGGAAGAAGATACTAAGTTGTAAAGATTGGGTTGAGTACTCGGAAATGCAAGCAAAACAAGCTCGTGCACGATCGTTGATGATATCATTGCATCTTTATCCTCATAATTATTCTTTAATACATGAACTATCGTTAATATCATCACCAATGCACAGTACATGGCTGCTAACTAGCTCTAATCACGATTATCATCTTGTTGACTCGTTACTACTCGCGCATAGTGTATCACCAAAATCTTTTCAAGAACACGTGACATCGTTTCCACTCACATTAGTTGAAAAACGTATCAAAGCAATGATAAAGGTAGATAATTCACCAATGTCGTTGTGGCGAGCTCTAAATATTTATGACGATATAGCAAAAGAGTTGGAAAAACAAGAGAAGCCTCCACGTGGAAAGATACTTCGACTGAATAAGAAAGCACTCGTATTAGCTTTATTATGCACAGATATATTGATGAATAGTGAAATAGACGAAACACATGTAATCATAAAAACAATCACACTGCTAAATAGAGTTCCTGGACCAATTCAATATCGATTCGATGGAATATCGTTCACGAATACAGACCAACTAGCAGTACACATGTGTCATTATCTGCTGTCCAAGTATCCTCATGATACAACAATAGACCAAACGTGGTATCTTTTAGCAAGTGTACACTACAGAAGTGGACGATTTGTAGACGCATTGGATTGTTACGAACAAGCAATCAAGATTAATCCAAAACAACTTGTTTACCAGCATCAATACAAGAGCGTGCTCTTCCAACTAGATCAATTCAAACCATACTTGAAGAGCATATTGGGAACAGCAAATTCTCAAACTTTCGGAAACGAACCAGCACAAGTAAAGTGGTCAAAATTCTGTGCGCAAGTAGGTATCAATCCGGAAATAAAACAACCACGGTTACCATTTTAAAATTATTGATGGTTTTGATTTATGATTTGGAATTTTAAGAAACTGTGAACAGTCGATGCTTTCATACCACATCTTCCTCTCCATCTGTCAATAGTAATCTTGTTCTTGCCAAGGTTATCCAACAATTGAGAAACATCGTTCAAGCCAATGTTCCAGTACCAATCTCCAAAGCATTTCTTTTCCTTATTCATGGGTACTTGATCATATACGATTACATTGGTCTCGTGGTTGAAGCCACCCAGTTCTGTAACTCTGCGAACAGTAACGTTTGGTTTTTTCTCAGCTGCTTCGACAAGTGCTTTAAATATGCGTGGGCCGCATGCTTCGATTGAAGCGTGACGTTTTCTAAAAGGTTAAAGATGATCAAACGCTTACACGTGGCAGCATACAAAAATGTGTGATCCATCAACGGGTACGACATCGAATACATTTTCAGTTTTTCCTGCGACTGCCGATGCAAAAGCCTCCAATTCGTTCTCTTTGATGCCAGTGTACTTTTGACAGTCTGGTAACACGATTATATCGTACAATCCTGCAGTTTCGTCGGAAATAGTTTCGTTTGCTGATGCTTCCGCAACTGATACTTTAACTTTAAGATCCTTTTTGACTTTGTTGAACGCTGAAGTAACAGCTGCTGGGAATCCCTACGAAAGAATTAGATACGAGCCATACCAACATACTTTGCGTAAAATATCCTTCTCCCACTCTGTGCTTCTCTTGTTTGTCAAAATAAAAATATGTTTGTCGTGTTCAACTAGACGTGTGCTCTCAGCTTCACTAATATTACTGTTTGTATTCTTTTTAGCGCCCTCAACATCTAGTGTTATATTTTGTCTGAATGTTTGGAACTCTGGCCGTTTGAAACCATTTGTCGCTTCGATTTCGTCTGTTATTTCTATCAAGTCGTAGAATTCAATTTTTTTTGGTAATTCTGGTTGAATTTCGCTTAGCACACTATCCAAAGCATTTTCAAGCAATTGATCTTCTTTTTTGATCGCGATAACGTCAAGATCTTCGTAGTAGTACCTGCGCATAAAGGTTGGTACCAGTGTTCCAACTACAAGAGCTCCAGCCACAACTGTTTGTGGTACCCAAGAACTCATTGTTGCCGTTTTTTGTGTTAAATTTACAAAACAGACAAGTCTGTCTTCATCATGACACTACTATTGTTTCGTACAACTATACAAAGAATATCTGAGGAGATAGTGCGTACAAACAGGCAATCTTCACAACAGTTTCGCCAAATCGTTACTATTTATTAGACGATTAAAAACAGTTCGGCTCCATGTTATGAACGCAAATGTTTCGGCGATTCGTACTACAGTGTTTCTGTACGCGTAACATACCGTAGTTTAAATTAATGAGCACAAGACTGGCTATTCCACGCATCTTTTGAGCCTTGTACTTGACCATTGGAGTTTAGTAATATCATAGCGATCTCAGATATAACTAAAATGAGAAAACTAGTTCACAACCCGTTGGTTTTCGCGCTCAATCGCACCAGCTTTCACTTTGTGGAAAAGAACACCGGCGAAATAACTGGTTATGAACACGCTCGTATAGATTAGGAAGCAGAAAATATTAGCATATACCTATTAAAATAAGCAACAAACATGAGGCTACCAGTACTCATTTGTCTGGTGCTTCTCTTTAGGTCTGTGCTTGTTACTGTCCCTGCAGCGGATCGAACAATATCAAATGTTTGCACAAGTGTTCCACTGAACAAGCTATACGCTATTGGAATGAATACAAATTACCAGCTCGGAAATGGAGCTGTCTATGGAGCTACTGATCAATACTCACTAGTATTTTGTCTTTCACTGGTAACATTTTTAGATACAAGTGGACACCTCGGCGATAACAGATGGCAGTACGATCGTTGATTTGACAGGAGCAGGAGCATTCACAGTAATAAAAACAAGCTCAAACAAACTTTATTCGTAAGCTGTGTAACATACTATTAACAACGTAGGTTTGGAGACAATACAAATGGTAGAGCAGGAGTAGGCACAACTAGCGCTATTCAAAAAGCAACAGCAATCAGTATGACATCAGCACCACTCAACGGAAAAACTGTAAACAAGGTAGTATGTGGTTATCGGTTTTGTATCGTAACGACCACTGATAATTTGAATTTGGGCGCATGGGGAGAGCAAGCAACTGGCCAATTAGGCGACGGATCCGGTACAACGACAAGATCAACTCCCGTGAGTTGTTACAGAGGAAGTAGTCCATATCTACCAGCTGCATCTACAATTACAAAAGTCACATGCGGACCTGCACATTGTTTCGCGTTAACATTAGGTATAGTTATTATAGACGTACTAACAATAATAGCTGCTGGTACTCCCTATGGGTACGATAAAATGTAACGACTAACATTTCAGATGGGGAGAAGGTGCAAATGGCAAGTTGGCAAATGGCGCAAATGGAGGAGGGAATTCTTTTAATCCAAGAAATGAGTGGGGAACAGCACCTTCGAAAGCCATGCAAACAATGGCTCTTACATATATCAGTTCATATTTTTTGTATTCTGATGGAACAGTATATGCCTGCGGGTGAGTATATTTCCTATTTTTAATTTTTGCAGGTTAAATGTGAAAACAGATAGTGCAACATATTCGACTCCTGTTGATGTAACAAGTTGTACGTGCATTTTTGCGACTAATCAAAATAGTATATAATACTTGGGGAACAATTCTCGACATTAGTGCAGGATATAGTCATGTCAATTTTTTATATACTAATGGCGTATTGGCAAGTGCTGGATTTGTAAATTGGGGTGACGTAGATTGGGGATCAGATTGTTTTGGATACGCTCCGAAACAAACCAAACTTCCAAAATATTTATTATATGGAGAAACAATTGTCAATGTTGTTGGATCGTGGTGTCAAACCATGGTACAAACGTAACATTATAATATTTATAACTGACCATTTAGGTCTTATGGACGTTTACTCGCATACGGATCAAATTATGTAAGTCCTTTCACAAAATATAACTCGATAGTATAACCAACTTGGAATATCTAATGCTATAACTGGGGTTTACACATTGGAACCAACTGTTATCAATGAAGGATACCAGAGTTTTGGAGCACGATTGGCACCAATGGTTGCTAAAACAGGAGATCAAGCGTTTGTTTTCGGTATTTGCGATACACCAACTGCTGCTGTGGTCCCTACTTACACAGTCAGCGTGGCGTTGTCTACTCCAGTACAAAAATGCAATTCGAGTAGACTATATGGAATAGGACTGAATGCAAATTACCAACTAGGTGATGGTAAGGCACTGCTATGATACTCTAACATACAGCTACCACCACCAACAGAGCAACTCCTACTGCTGTTAATACCGGAAGTTTTCTACAAGCCGGTGAGGTGTTTGTAGATATTGCAGGAGGTGTCAAGCATACTATACTGCGAACCTCGTACGTTAAAGAACGCAATACTAACAATGTATAGACAAAATCGATTCTTTGCCTTTGGAAACAACGCTGATGGTGGTTTCGGAATTGGAAATGTAAACACTCAAACAAGTATGGTACAAGTTAGCAATCTTGGCTCCAATATAGTGAGTGTCAAATGTTCAATACATTGTATAGCGTTAACAAACACCAACACGATTGTAAGTTGGGGTATGAACAACTATGGACAACTTGGAACAGGGTCAGCAGGTTCTACGCAGTCAACACCTGTTTCTGTATCGCTGACAAACATTGGTTCAAAGACAATTGCATTTGTAGACGTTTCGTACTATGCGTCATATCTATTGACCACTGATGGATACATTTTCGCATGGGGGTAAGTTTATTTTATGTAACTCACCAAATAGAGATAATTCTCGATGGCAAATAGGAGATAAAGTTTATCCAAATTATAGTCCAGCATACAGAACCTCTCCTTCACCAACAATAATGGATAACTTGGCTGGTAAAACAATTACCAAATTAGCCGTTGGTGGACACTCTGCATATGTTCTATGTTCTGATAACTCTGTATTTTACTGGGGATCTCTGAACGTAAGTTGAATTGTGATATTTTTAATCGTTATAGGATATGGTTTTAGCGATGATACCTGTTCCTACAACATCATACAATACACAGTACGCTATGGGAGTTATGCAAAACTTTCCTACTGCGTATACAATCTACGATGTATCAACGAGTTTGTATGGTAGTCTTATTCATACATCTAATGGAATTTATACTATTGGTAATAACGCGGCAAATGGAGTAAGTGCAGTAAGTTTGCTTTCAAAACTTGACGTCATAGTATTTAACTGGTGACGGAGGTCCAAACTCGATGAATCAGTATTGGGTAGCAGTAACGTATCCACTTAATAATCTTGCAAGTGGAGAGACGGTAGTACGATATTTTGCTTCTCCATATAATTCATACTTTATTGGAACAAAGGGAAATCTTTACGCGTGAGTGGTTTGTCCCAAATATTAACAATTCTAGGTGGGGAGATAACACTTACAAAATTGTTCAAAACACTGGTACTACTGGATTCTACATAGCCCAAATCATCAATAGCGCGTACAAACTAGCGAACACAGTTCCATTGGTATCAGAACAGTCGCAGGGATATGTCATATTCGCTGATTGTAACTACCAATACATTACACCTGCTTCTGTTACGATTGCAGCAGTAACAAGTGTAAACGTCAGACCAGGAGATACAATTACTTTGCAGTCATCAGGATTTGCAGCAAATACTACGTGCAAGTTCTCATATGGATCATCTTATGTAATTGTAGCGGCTACGTACATAAACAGTACGCATACACGCTGTCCTGTGCCAGAGACTAGCTTTACTACTCTTTGCGAACTCTACTATTGCGGTCAACTTAACAGTGGCGTACTATGGTGTAACATATTCATCGTACTATGTTATTATAACCTACACTCAAGTTCCACCACCTGTAATACAATCAATGGCAACCAGTGTTATACCAGGAACAAGTGCTTACATCAAAGGTACTTTGCTCACGACAAATACCACTTGTCGATACTATTATGGATCGCAATACATTATAGTATTTGCTAGCTACGTGAATAGCACGTATGCATTGTGTCCTGTTCCATCAAGTAGCTTTACAACGTTGACCAATACTACAGTTAATCTAAACTTTACGCTATCAAATGATGGAAACGTGTACTCCTCACCAGTGCAAAGTATAAGCTACTCGCAATTACCCGCACCTACTGTACAAACTGTTGATAAGACTCAAATAAGTCCAGGTGGTACAATACAAGCACATGGTACCAGCATGACTACAAACGCCACTTGCAGGTTCACGTACGGATCACAAAGCGTACTAGTTACTGCTGCATACGTGAATAGTACAGATGTTGTTTGTTACGTACCAAGTAGTAACTTTACTACTAATACCACTACAGTCTCTGTGAGCATTACGTTAGCAGTGACCAATGATGGAATAGTGTTTGCATCTTATGCGCAACTTATCACTTACAAGCAAATACCGCCACCACAAATAGTGTCTGTGAGTAACACTAATGTAAGTCCTGGATATAAAATTACGCTGACAGGATCACTTTTTACCGTAAACACGACATGCAAGTACACCTACGGATCGTCAATAGTAGTGGCGGCTACCTACTTGAACACTTCGGCTGTATTGTGTTCGATACCGTCTAGCAACTTTACGACGCTAGTGAACACCACAGTTACAGTAGCGTTATCTGTGTCAAATGACGCTACTATATTTTCGACAAGCAAGAGCATCACATATTCGCAACTTCCACAACCCACTGTGCTCTCTATTGATAACTACGTGGTTGGTCCCGGTAACACTATTGCAGTACATGGATCTACTTTTACCACAAACGCTACATGCAAGTATTCGTATAACTCACAAGCGTTGATTGTTAATGCCACTTATATTAACAGTACTGATATAATATGTCCTGTAGTGGAGAGCAACTTTACGATTGTCAACAATACTATCACTGTTAGTTTATCTATCACTAATGATGGATATGTTTATACTTTGGTACAGCAAGCGATAACATTAACGCAGAAATGGCCAACTACAACTACGTCACCGACTACTACACCAGCTCCGACGACACCAACTCCTACGCCAACTACAACTACGCCAGAGCCAACCACAACTGCAACACCAACTACTGTTGCTCCAACAACTTCAGAAACTCCAACAACCACCGTTGCTCCTACGACGACACCAGAGCCCACAACTACTACTGCTCCAACAACGCCAACACCTACTACAACAACGCCAGAGCCTACAACTACTACACAAGAGCCTACAACAACAATAACAACGACACCTGAACCAACAACTACAACACCAGAACCGACAACACAGCCACCCACCACCACTCCAGAACCTACCACAACTACTCCCGAACCCACTACCGAAACTCCAACGCCAAGTCCCACGACAACACTAGCACCAACCACAACACCGGAGCCAACAACTACTCCTGAATCTACTACTACTCCTGAGCCGACTACTACCACTCCAGAGCCTACAACCACACCAACGCCTACTACAACACCTGAGCCAACAACAACAGTAGCTCCCACTACTACTCCTGAACCAACCACTACACCGGGACCAACTACAACAGTCTTTCCAAGTACTACTACTTACACTCCAACTCCAACGCCGGTGCCTACTACTACAACTCCTGAGCCAACTACAACTACTCCAGAACCTACAACAACACCAGCACCCACTACAACAACACTAGAGCCAACAACCACCACGCCAGAGCCAACCACAACTGTAACACCTCTAACAACTACTATTGCACCAACCACTACGACAGAAGCACCAACAACAACACCAGAACCCACTACTACCACTCCTGCTCCAACAACACTAACGCCTACTACAACGACACCTGAGCCCACAACCACCGTTGCTCCTACAACGACACCAGAGCCCACAACTACTACAGCTCCAACACCAACACCTACAACGACACCTGAGCCGACCACTAGTACACAGGAACCTACAACCACTATACCACCTACTACTACTCCTGAACCAACAACAACGATCCCGCCTACTACAACACCTGAGCCCACAACCACACAAGCTCCTACAACTACCACACCTGAGCCAACCACTGCTACGCCAACACCCACAGAATCAACAACGAGCACACCAACTACTACAGTGCAACCAACGACCATTGCTCCTACAACAACAACACCAGCACCTACAACTTCTACACCTACGACTACTGTGGTACCTACCACTACAACTACTCTTGCACCTACCACCACAAGTACTTTGGCACCTACTACGACACGCACACCTACAACGATTGCTCTAGCACCAACCACTACAACTCTTGCTCCAACCACCGCTACACTTGAACCAACAACAGAAACTCCAACAACTATGCTTGAAACAAAAGAGCCAGAAGCCATCATTCCACTTGTCGAGTTCCAAGATACAACTACAGATATTGCTATTCCTGGATCTGACCAATTAGAAGTGCAAAGCGTCTCTGATAGTGTACAAGTTGCAAGTGTATTTAATGCGACAACAAACTCTAGACGTTCACTAGCTTCAAAAGGTAGTTATGATATACAAGACAAAACTGCATACGTGAAATTCTCAATAGATCCTAGTACAACATCAGGAAACATTGCCGAGCTTTGGTTGTACAACGCACCCAAGTTTATACAAACTAGTTTGATCATGGCACCAACAGCTACTGTTACACGTGCCATCGCAGTAGCCTACTCTGCTGGAGATGATTCTGCACCTCAAACAGCGAGTAATCCATGTACATTTGCTCTCGGTGTTGTATATCAGTTAAGAGTAGGTATATTGTTCACTACAAAATGGCAAATTCTTGCAGAATTGCGAAGTAGCTCAAACGCAGTACTCTGCTCGATCGCATTAGAGCCAATAGGATTTAATTCTAGAACATTCTTTGATTCGTCTTTTAGTTTTGTGTTATCGCAATCGGCATCTGGCACAGCTGTAAAGAGAAGAATAATGGCACAAGAACAAATGTCGATAAACGTGAAAGAGATGGGCGTTGCATGTAAAACTAGTGAATGTAGTTCTATTGCGCCAACTAGTCCTAAAACTTATTCAAGTATAAATGTTGGACTAATTGCAGGATTAATTGCTGCTATTGCAGGTGTTATGTTAGTTGCACTTATTATTGCAATTATCGTTGTAGGAGTAATAGCCAAGCGCAGGAAACGAAAGCAGCACGTAGTTGCTTATGCACCGAGCGATGAGCAGGCTTTTGAAGAACCTCCTGTCGAACCTACTGAGGAACGATCGGCAGCAGACCTTGTCCATTACGAAGCTTTCCAAGAACAACAATAAATTAACAACACTGTCCATTTATTCATTTTTGAGATCTTCTCCACATTTTGCTCCAAATGCGGCACCTGAATTTCCTCCCACTGCACTACCGACTGCCGTCAATGCTCCAGTACGTACGGTGTTTGCCAGCCCTTCTTTCCATGGCTTTCCGGTCATTTCTTGGGACATATCGTTACCTAGCTTGCTAATACCAGGAACGTTTTCTTTTACAGTGGTTTCAATTGGTTTTGTTGCCTTGCTGAAAGCGTCAGATGCGTCTTGTAGAAGCGTCATTGTTGTTTTGTTTGTATTTAAGAAGAGATTGTCGCGATGCTTTTAAATGCATTAACCCTTCACTATTATTTTAGCTTTCCGATTTATAATTATTCTTGTTAAGTTGACTCCTTTGCAACTACTTTACTTGTTCGAAACCTGGAACACTGCTGTTTAATTTCTTGGAGATCTTTTCATCTACAAAGCAAAGAGCACGATAGATTTCTCCCATATCTTCTGTTAACCTTGAGTATGCAGCAATAAGCTGTTGTTTCGTTTCATCAGGTGTATTGGGATTCTTCAGCAGTGACATCAATCGTACATCTATTCCTAACATTTGTAAAAAGTGTTTTTGCGTTTGTGGACCAAAGGTTGTAACTATTATGTTAAACACTCATATTTGTTCTTACTTGTTTTTGAATCAGTTAAATGTACTTTGATTTCTTCCCAATCTACATCAACACTAAGATCTACATCTCCAGGTTGTGTTAAAACATCTACAAATTGATGTTTTAAAATTCCGCGAAGCGTAAATCCTTCTTTGATCTCTTTTCCATAATCGATAATTAACGCTGCTCCTGATTGTTGTTTAATTCTTTCTGCCATTTGTTGTATTACTGCTAGCGAGTTGATCGCGAGCTATCGTGTTAGAGAATCTAAAAACGCATACTTCTGCTCTGTTTCCAACTTTCTTTTCGAATCGTTCTAAATGTTTTTCAAATACTTTCGATGCGATGCTCTCTCCTGGTGCAAATACAAATTTAAAATGGTTTTGTGTTTCTTCTGTTTGGTCGACATCTACCATCACTTCAGACCACCCTCGATTAGTATACTATTTTGTTAATAATGTACGAAAATGTTCCTACCTGGAATTGGTACACTGGTAACGCATCAAAGAATTCGTGGGCGATAAAAATTACAGTTCCGTCATTTGGTATCGATTGTATAGTATCGTGCCAATGTATGGGTAATGATCCTAACTCTGTTTTTGTAGTTGAATCTCCAAGTCTATTCTTTTGCAATTCTCGTAACGATGTACTCACTTCTACCAAATGAACTGACATTTTAGGTGGTAATACTTTAAGTCTTTTCAATGTTTGTAGCACATCGTGCATCAATGTTGCTCTACCAGGTCCTAACTCTACTAGATGTATCGTTGTGGACGAATCGACAGCTGATAGGATACTATGAACCCAAATGGCGATCATCTATCGTGTTAATAGTTGATGTGAAGACATACCTCGCCAAACATTTGCGAAACCTCTGGTGATGTTACAAAATCACCTTGTTTTCCGAAAATCTTTTCGTCTGAACCTGTTCTGTAATATCCATGTAAATTATTTGTTAATGCTTCGTTCATGAAGGTCGAAACACTGAGTGGACCGGCAGCCTATCGTATTAAATGGCAAATAGTGAAAATAAAACCTTGATTCTGGTTTTTAACTGTTTTGCAAGTTCTGTTTCTGGTTCTTTCCCAGGTGCTGTTTCGCTTTGATACGTTTTTTCTTTCAATCGACTTCTATCGACAGTGAACAAAACTTCGTGTTTGTTCGTTTCATTTGGTGGTAATTGCGATCTATCAACCACTTTAATCTCGTGCGGTAGTGCTGCGCGTACACTATATCCACGAAACATCTGAGACCATCCTCTGTGTAAACGACTGCGTAAGAGAAACATGTTTTCTTGTAATCTGCAGAGCAACAGTCAAAATGTCTCACAGAAATACACACTATCGACTAAAGCAGGCTCGTGAAGTTTGCAAACATATTTGGTTCATGATAAAACAGATACCGTTCATTATACGACTCATTTGGCACTATAGTATCGCCAAAACTCAATTCCCAGGAGTTACATGCTTTAGAAACATTCGATATCACAAAGAACCAGATAAACACCTAAATTTGTATCTACCAAGTACTGGAGATAATTTCAAACTGTTAATATACGTGCATGGAGGCGGATGGAATAGCGGCAAGAAAGAACTTTATCATTTTTTGGGAACTACCCTATGCAAAGACATGAACATCGCTGTCGCAGTAGTTGGATACACTTTACACCCAACTGGTGATATAATGGACATGATACGTGATGTCTCGTCTGCCATTGAGTGGGCATTCACATCGACTAGTGAATACAGCATCAACACGCAACAAATTCATCTATTTGGACACTCTGCAGGTGCTCACATCTTAACCATGGCTCTACTCAATCGTATCCCACAAATACGCGACTTGATAAACTCACATGACATGTCTCACAGAAACAAGGACTACTCATGGACACTAGAAAACATTAAATCATTCACAGCAGCAACAGGTGTATATGATATCGTTCAACACTATGAGAAAGAAACAATGCGTGCTGTAGAAACACTTTCTGGTATGGCACCTTCTATGCATTACCACTCAAACTTTGAACGATTTTCACCATTGTATTTGGTAAGAAAAGCGATGCAAGATGATACAGTAGCGAAAATACTACGAGATACATTCCCACCAATGCTACTCGTCGATGCTGAGAATGATACAACAGTCATGAGTGACAAACAAACAAGTGTATTTTTAGCATGTATGAAAGAAGAACTAAGACATGAAAAAGTTCAGTATCAAATGTTGAGTGGATTTTCCCATGCTGATCCAGTTATGTGTTTCACGCATCAACATGTGGAAAAGTCACAAGTCATGCTAGAGTGTTTGCTATCAATGATGCAAGATTTGTAACTAGTTACTGTGAAATGGGATCTTTTTGTTCGCGTGTGGAACCAGATTTACTACCAGAAAAAGATCTTCGAGCACGATATCATATTCTGCGACAGGATGTAAGAAATGATCCTGATAATAAACCAGCAATAGCATGTTTACTGGAAATCAGCATGATAATGGGATATTGTGAGCATGCGATACGCTTATGCAGAACAATTGGAACTAATCCAATGACGACAAAATGCTACTTTTATTCTGGCATGTGGGCAGAGGCGATCAAAACTGCCCCATATCCAGATGGATTTTTTATACAAAGCTACTTGAATCTAGAAAATTCTTCAAACACCTCCCTATCATTGGGAGAACATCATGGTGTGTTCAGAGCACAGCTCTATGTGAAACAGGGTCGAATAGATGAAGCAATTTCTATTCTAGAAAGCGAAAAACAATCAAATCTGTATTACTTATTCGGATTTTGGGTCTATTATGATGTTGGTATGTTGGAGAAAGCGGAACAGTTAATTACTAGAAGATCATTTCCTATATTAACATTAATTTGTATTCAACAGCAAATGTTTTTGCACAACTACGAAAAAGCAGAGTGGGGATTTCGAGTAATGCTAAAAACAAAGCAAAAGAATTTATGTTTCGAAGCGAACCTCGAATATCGATTAAGCTGTGCATTGTTAATGGTAAACAAAGCTAGCGAAGCAAGGCAACACCTCGTCGCTGCTGAAAAGTTGGGATTCAAGAAATATTACATCAAACGAATGAAAAGGAAAATTGATGCATATGAATTTTTCATGAAGATGCAATATTCCGCATCGTTATACGACATAGATATTAAATACTCTTTATTGACTTATTACCGACTTTAACATCTCATAACTCATGACTGGATTGTCCAATGGACACAT
>JAESGV010000529.1_pt1 | contig 16960 bp, 15 predicted proteins | sample 9269781 | NCBI WGS metagenome assembly JAESGV01 (sample SAMN15741586, study PRJNA653496) | algae metagenome | isolation source: Tildeniella torsiva UHER 1998/13D and co-occurring heterotrophs from... | place: Slovakia: Slovak Paradise National Park, Hrabusice, Kosice Region | collected 2000-01-01 | reverse complement strand
GTATCTGAATCATTTGTTTTCGATTTTAAGGGTAGCTACGGTAAAGTCGGAAGACCTATCAAAGATTGGAAAGCATACAAAAAAGTAGAAATAGTTCCAGGTTCATTACGCGCTACAATTACATCGCCAAGTGGTTACACTGCTCGTGCTAGCGTTCAAAGAAACAAGGAAGACGATACAACATTCATCATTGTAGAATTCGATCCTAAAACACCACAACAAGGCGCTCAAGTCGCAATGAAATTAGAATATCAAGTTGATGGTCCATTTTCGCAAGAAAATGGTTTCGACCAAATGGTATGGGACTACAAGTTTGATGTTGATATGAGGAACGTACAAACTGAATTTAAAATAGGACAACCTGTAAGCGATTACTCGATTGAAGCTTCACCACCAAATGCCGTTACACAACGATCAAATTCATACATTCGTTTCGAAAAGAGTTTCGTTAATGAGTTTTCGGAAAGTGTTCGATACAGAACATTGGGAAGACCAGTTTGTGTAGCCAAAAAACCAAGTCCACCAGCACCAACGCGCTCACCTGCGAAACCACAAGGTTCAAGTAGCTTTCCAACCAGCAATTTGACATGGATTATTCCTGTTAGTATTATTTGCGGAATAATCTTTTTGATACTTTTCGTGGTTTGCATTTCTAAAGCATGCAGCGGTGGATCCAGCTACACAAGCGTTACATATTCAGAACCAGTCGCATATGGAACAACATTTGGAACAACTACATACACTCGGCCTTATATTTCCCAACCATCTAGCGTTTTTGTTTCCAATACAACATTTGTCGATGGCGATAGCGGGTATCACCACCACCATCACCATGATAGTGGATATGGCGGATACGATACTGGTTATCAAGCATCAGCAGATGTCGGAATAAGTATTTCCGGTAGTTCAGGATTTGCAGATGGAGGTGGATATGATGGTGGAGGATACGATGGAATTACAGGTGATTCTGGGTTTGCAGATTAAATATTTTAAAATTGGTTCAATTGGTCTCCACACTCTAAACAATCTCCTACAGCAACAAGTTTTGGTCTACCTTCGAATGAAAGTGGGTTGCCTTCGAAAAGAACAAAATTGGCTTGCGTTCCAACAACTAATCTTCCAACTCCAAATGGCAAATTGTACATGTCGGCAATTTTGCTAGTTACTGCTGCTAGTGCATCAAAAGCAGTATCTCCGATACCTTCGGCAGAAACTAAACCAGCTGTCCATCTCAAATTTCTCACTTCATGAGCGCTATTTCCAGTAGCAATACCGAAAGAAACACCTTTTTGCGCAAGTACCGAAGCACCAAAATCAAATGATGTTCGGCGAGTGTCCCATGACATGTAGTAACCTTCATCTTCAGAGATGGGTGTTAACACAACATGAACATCTCTGCCAACAAGTCTGTCAGCGTGTAAGTGCGCTTCTGCACCACCTAAAATGATCATCGTAAAGTTTAATTGATCTTGCATGGTTAAAAGTTGATCAATATCATCTGCTTGATGAGATTGTACAACAATTGGTTTCTTGTGAGTTTTAATATCATGACTAGCTGGTAAATTACGAATCCAGTTATACAAAGATCTTCTTTGTGCACTAATACTTCCACTGTTATCTTTGGCATATGCACCAAAGCTTACTTGGTAAGCAACAGAATCTTGAATGAGAGATTCGCTAATAAATCTTCCAAGTGTATGGAACGCAACACTTTGTCCATTAACAAGATTACTTCCTTGTCGATGCGTAACAGATGTCGTTACACCAGATCGGAACGCTGCTTGCATGGTTCTACTTTCCATACGAATAGCATCTCGAGCATACGTGTCAGAATTGCCATCGTAACCATCATATGTTACCGATTCACTCGAAATGTCAACTAGACCGAGATCAGTTGCACTTTCAATGAGACCAGGTGTCACTACGCCGTTCTTGACGGAAAAAACAACTGCATCGTTGGGTATGGTGCATGTGCCGATGCATTCAATCTTTCCGTTTGTAACAACCACCTTTCCGTTGCTAATGGGGTCACCATTCATCGTGATAATTTTTGCGTTATCAATAGCGTAGCTATTGTACACTTTTCTATTCTTACACTCTCCACCTGTTGCTTTCAAGATTTGTATTGGAGAATTTGGTGCATAAAGTACAGTCTTGTCGTTCTTGAGTGCTAAATTCTTATCTACTAATAGTTGACCATCAATAAACACTTTATCAGCACGTGCGCCCATGAGCAATGGATGACGATCGAAAATGGCGATATCTGCATCGTAACCTGGTTTCAACGCTCCAATACGATGTCCTAAACGTAATCCACGTGCGGGGTTGATCGTTACTGCATCAATGGCACCTCCTGCAGTCATACCATAGTAATGTGCTTTTGCTGCTGACGATAACAACCAATGTGCATGTGTGACTGGGTGATCACTCTTTAGTACGATATTTACACCTGCGCGTTCTAGCAATGGTGCTCCAGTGACACTACTTTCATACGCTTCTGTCTTGAAACCAAACATATCAGCAAAGGTTGCAACAGTGATGTTTCTTTGTCGCAATTTATCACCCATCTTGTATGCTTCCAACGCATGTTGCAGAGTGTCAATCTTGAAACCGAATTCGTCACTTAGGCGGAACAACATTTCAATATCTTGAGTTTCGTAGCAATGAATGTGTAATGTGATATTTGGGTGACGACGGAGAAGGTACGTGAGTGGTAGTAATTCTAATTTTTCTGGTCGTTTTGCTTGAGCAGGTTGCCATGTACAATCAAACGTATCTTGTTCTGCGATCAAGTTTCGTGCTGCTTCGAATGTTTCGCGCATCAACCACGCCGATCCCATTCTACTTGCTGGCATCATTTGTTTACTTCTTCCATACACGCGTTTTGGATTCTCACCACAAGCCATCTATTATGGGTTAATAAAATATTTAAAAAATACTTTTAGAGCGCGTGGTGCACCTGGTAGGAGCATATCGGAATTAAATAGTCCTCGTTTGTTTTTAACAATGACACCTTCACCTCCCATAACGTTTGCTGATCCAGGTAAAACTAATGACGAGGTTACACCACCACGAAGAATTTGTTCAATAGCAAAATCTTTTGGATTTAAAGCGTCGATAGCGCGTACGAATGGTGTGATTGGTTGTGTTGCTTCATTTCCGTCGGATTGACCCCACAACTGTGGGAACGCGTATACACCCAAGTGAGAATGACAATCGACGAGACCTGGTAGGATAAACTAGCGATTAGTATTTATGAATTTATAAATACCTTTCCTCCTGCGTCGATCACTTCTGCAGCGGCATATTTTGGATCAATATTTGATCCTGCCTCTTTGATCTTTCCATGTTCGTCTATAAGAACTGAGTAATTTTCCAACACAGTTCCGTTTGCGAATCCACGTCCATTCTTTATCAACTTGGCAACAGTTGTATGTTTTGGACGATCTTTGTTTGCATCGAATATTTCTGTTGAGAAATTTGGTAATGGTGCGCAGTTAGAGCCACGTTGATCAGGCTGTGAACTTCCTGATGGGAAGTTTTTTCCATTATTTCTTACGGTGATTGCTGTGATAACGATAAGACAGCAGAACATGGCGAAACCTACTGCGCCAATGACAACACGAATGACCTTGCCAGTAGCTGATGGAGGCCGACTTGAGTCGTCATCGTGATACATTGTTGGCAAATAATTATTTGAATCTTGGTTGATCAAACAACTAAGCAAGAAAATTTTTATGAAACTAACTTGTCTCTCGAGACTATGACATTCAACTTACATATTTATTGCAATGTAACAATTAGAGGTTCTACATCGAACGTAAGTGTGATCTTTTCAGCAGAATCAGAGTATTCTTTCAAACAATGCAATCTGTTGTCCGTAGTTATTCTATATCTTTTACCGGCATGCAATGTGTAACTATGATTAATTGTTTGATTGCATTGAGCATGCTCGCCAGGGTTTATTGTCACATAGTTTCCGTACTCAACAGATGGTGGTGCTCTCTTCTTCATAACGCCTCGATACTTGAGCTTTTCATTTGTATTGTCGTCAAACACTTCAATATGATGACTATTACTGATTGGCTCAAGTGGCATTCCAAACTTACAAGCGTGTACCACTTTGTCGGTGTTGTTTGTAAGTCTAAAAGTGAATTGAAAGTCACTAGCCTTGTCGTTGTTCACTATGAAGTGCCCCACAAGTCTATTTGTCATGTCTGTTGAGCGTGATTACAAGAAAATAGGAACAAAGCGTAGAACTGATAACTCGAGGTTAATTGCCAATAGTACATTACTGTAGATAGGTAGTTTTATGCGAGTGTAACAACACAAGGTTCCACATCAGCTATTAGCGTAATCTCATCGGCATCATCAGAATATTCTGTCAAACATTCCCACTTTTCTCCAACAGAGATTCTGTATCGGTTACCTGCTTTGAATGGAAACGAACACACCGCTTGTTTGTACTGCACAAGTCCTCCAGGTTGTATAGTTACGTAATCACCACCAGACACAGTTGGAGGGCTTCTTTTGGCTAAGACTCCTCTGTATTCTATAGGTTGGTTTGTTTCATCATCTACAATTTTAATATGGTGACTATTAGAGATAATTTCGAGAGGTGTTCCAAAAGTACAAGCATGTACGGTTTTGTCGGTGTTGTTGGTGAGTTGGAATGTGACTTCAAAGTCACTTGCATGGTTATTATTCACGATGAATCGTCCAGTGAGTTGTGCCATAATTTTGTTGTTTGTTTCTATTTCAAGAATGATGTCGAGCACTTGTAAGCAAGCACACAAAAGATAAACAGATGTGGTAATTTATTGAGTAAGAGTTACAGTGCATGGTTCTATGTTAGCATTAATATCTGCATCTTGTGCAGTATCTGAATAATGAGTCTTGTATTGCCATTTAGTCCCAGTTGTTATTCTATATCTAACACCTGTTTGAAGAGGGAAGAAAATCTGAGGCACGATTTGTTTGTATTCAGTAGATGCACCTGGTTGTAGTGTGACATAATCTCCATTGATAACAGATGGCGGCACTCTTTCAGCCATAATACCATTGTACTCTAATTCAGCGTTCGTAGAATCGTTGTATATTTGAATATGATTATAATTACAGACGTCTTCCAGAGGCGTTTCAAATTTACATACGTGAACCGTAGTGTCTGTGTCATTTTTAAGTCGGAACGTAATTTCAAAATCAGTAACTTTGGTGCTGTTAACGACAAAACGACCTGTGAAAGTTCTGCACCGGTAAACCAGAACACCACAAACAGATGTTGCCACTCTCATGTCTGGTAAGCGACACAGTAACAGCCAATACAGAAAAACTCAAACAAGAATTGTGCACCAAAGGGTGGGCATTTCTGACGAATGACAACACGGGACTCTTCTCTTACGATTGCAATTATATTCAAACAGAATTAAACAATTTTGACGAAGAACTATTCCAGAAAAAAGACTCTGATAAGAAAACATATCGCCAAGTAATGTATCCTGCAAATCGTTTTGGTTTCTTCCAGACAGGAAGAAAAGAAGGGTACAGATTCATGACAGGAAATCGATTGAAACAATTTATGTTCCCAGGCGAGCCGTATACGCCAAACGTAGAAGAACATCCCATAGACTCTGTTCCATTCAAAAAGATTGCTCTTGCGTGCGACCAGCTGTCACGAAAAATAATAGACAAGCAAGGAAAATATCTGTTCAACATACAATCGCAAGAATCGTTATCGATTTTGCCACTCATGCGTGATGACGCGTTCGGATTGTTTGACATTGTCAAGTACAATCCACAAGGAATGTTTTCAAAGATTTTCCAAGGAACAGACTCACAAGTAGACGAGCATGCAGATCCAGGACTATTTTCAATAAGTTTGGGATCAACTTCTGAAGGACTAGAAATGTTCGATCCCGTTTCCAAGGAGTGGATCGCCGTTCCATGCGACGCGATGGTTTTATGGTGTGGACACGCCGTAACAGATATCAGTGGTGGACAAGTGATACCTGGCGTGCATCGCGTTCGTGCTACTGATAAGAAACGACTCACTGCGTGGTATGAAGTTTGTTGTGATGATCAAGTTCCAAAACGAGCAGTACATATGGATGATGCAGATTTCAAACGAGAGATGGAATTATGGGAGAAAGAATATTCAAGAGGAATTTCCATGTCAAAGTCGAGGAGACCACGACCACTACGATTGTCAGAAAATCAAGTTCACATGGGATTAAATGTGAGTGATGTTCAGACAATCTTTAGGCAAGTGAAAGAAGAAAGAATGAAAAAATAATTTTTATAGATTCTGCATCGCAACACTTAACCAAGGAACAACGCAAAAAATGCATTGCATAGAGTCTGTTTTATAAAAAATATTTTGTTTACAAGATGCACAAATCGTTTCTACAGCACACAGTACAACATGTTCAACAGACAAACCGACCACTACAGTACAGCGACCGTATTGTTAGTCTTCCCGAAGCATTCGCAGAGTATACAGTACCAGATGCGTACTCTATGTGCGCACTACCAAACGATTACATTGCCATAGGTCACGCAAGCGCAGAAATATCAATATGGGACATAAAGTATTTGAAAAGAATTTCCACGATTCCAACAAAACAGGAACGCTTATACTCGTTGTGCGCGGTACAAGATTCTTACGTCGCATGTTCAAAATTTGATTCTGATTCGATACAAGTATACGATTGGAAGACTGGAATATGTGTAGCCGAGTCTGAACCGTTTCTAAACAATTTCTTGCAGATGCAAGGGAAATCATCCATGTTTTCGTTTGACCATTGGCTTGTAACTGTTGGACTCAATCGTAACACCAGAGAAGGCACTATTTTAATTAGCAACGTACACTTTGATACAAAAAAGATAGGGAATGTATACATACACCATGTAGGAAAACGAGTTTTCTGTGTGGAGCCAATAGGTGAGAGCTTGTTCGCGATTGGGTGCACACATGGAACAATATACATTCTAAAACTATCGCTAGTAGGTATCGAGATTGTAAATACACTAGAATATGGAGCTGGAAATGTAGTATCGTTAGCGTTACTACCTGATGCCTATCTTGCTGCTTGTTACCAACCACGGCAACTCGTTATCGCTTGGGATTTAGCTAGAAATCGAAGATTCCATACTCTTGCAATAAACGATCCAACAAACAATACACTTACACAAGTGATGAGTATTGGAACAGGTGTTGTGCTTTGTAGTAATGCAAGTGAAGATTTGATCGCATTTAATGTCAAAGAGCAACGAGAAATAATGAGGTGGAGACATAAAGATGTAATGGGCATGGTGCTGCACAAAAGTGGTGTACTAGCTTGCGTTTCTAGAAGAGGAAAATTGAAATTTTATAGAGTGATTAGTATTTGGACAAGTGGAACAAGAAAGAGGTTATTGGAATGTCACAGATACTGTGATATCACGGTTCTAGCCCATACAACCACTACCCACTAGCAAATGCATCTCTAATTCAAATCTTGAAATCTTACTGGCCTACCAGAACAAGCAAAAGAAATGCATGTTTACCAAGTCCCTCTTGCCGTTCATCTACTTGTGCGAAAGTTTTTCCGGCGGAGGTACCATCTATAAAAGGTAGCGTGCCAAAAATACAAGAGCAAACATAAAAACAACAATGCAACATCAAGATCATTTGTTTCGCTCGTGTCGTACAGGAGTGCACGATTGGGCTTCACAAACTATACTTTACCACGATAATCGATTTGAATCAATAAATAATTGGTCTACAATCGACGACGATGAAAATTGTCCAGGATTACACGACCACAGTACTGTACAACAAGGACTCCATAGTGCTCGCGGTACTTGGAAAATACTCAAAGAAACAGAACAAGGTGTCGAGCTAGAATTACACCCAGAAAAAGAATGGGAAGTAGCACGATTGTTACTCGTAGGAGGGTTCAAAGCACCCAAAGAATTGGTACTACTATACGGAGAACGAAAAGATCATTCAGAATGTTTCGTCAAAGAGCGTGTACCTTTAGAATACTCTTTCTCGAGCGCATCATGTAATAACGACACCAAGTTGAACATTCAAGGTTATAATGATCCTAATGGACTTTATTTGGTGAGAAAAGACAGCAAGTTATCAACGATCAAACTATTTTCCGATAAGGATACCGGATATGCAAACGCGTTAGAAATATGGTACTCGAACGAAGAATGCGTCGTAGCAGGAAGCGTTGTCAGTTTGAATCAACCACAAATATTCACTCTACAAGAGAATGAACGCGTATTGCAAGTTACAGCACGATACTTCCACGATTCACTCGTTCGATTATCATTCGATACCAACCTACGCTCCATCGCTCTTGGACATCGCAAAGGTGATCGAAAAGAATCTTATCCAGTTCCAAATGGTTTCTATCTACAAGGATTCTCCACGTACATACAAAACGATAAAATATCAAAGATTGGAATTGTATCAACTGAATCGAGTACACCAGGAACGCCATTATCACCACGATCGCATGGAACAGAGTTTGATATCAAACCAAATGATCAAGAAAGAATTTTAGAAATCTTTTGCTCTGGAGGAGCACCTATCTCTGGTATTGGGTTCAAGTACAGCACCAAGAAGATTCCAATTTGCGTGAATCGAACCAATCTCGTAGCAAGAATTCTTCCATGCGAGTGGATCACCGAACTACACGCGCGTTACGAAAATGAAGAAATCGTTTACTTGGGATTCGTCACCAATTTGAATAGACTCATTCAATTTGGATGCACCACTTGGAAAGAAGACGAAATGGTATCCATCGTTCAAGTTGCAGAAAATCAAGAAATTATTGGGTTACATGGAAAAGGCGGAGAGTTTTTGAACTGCATTGATGCGTACGTGCGATCGCGACAAGATGGAAAAATCAATCTCGTTCAATCGAAAATGATTTCAGAACCACCAAGTATTGCAAAATACAAACTTGTCGATGTGAAGAATCGAGGAGTGAAAAAACAAGTTTTAACGGAAGGAATCGCAGGACCACAAACAGGAGAACGTTTTGAATTCGAACCACCAACTGCAGAAAGTCGCATCTCGTTCATTGATGTTGTACATTTCAAGTACGCGCATACGTCATTGGGAGTTCAATATGATGATGGTGATGTCAAAACAGTTGGAAAGATTGCACCAAATAGCACAATAGGATTGAAATTGGAACCTAATGAACACGTAGTTGAAGCGAGAGGAATATTCAATTCTGCAAAGATTCCATACTTGGTTTTAACCACGGATTTTGGTAACGTGATAGAATCTGGATATGATTATGGTGAAAAAGAGTTTGATTTTACTGTGGCCGATGGAGAAGAAATTATTGGTTTCCATGGAACTGCAAATTCGAGTGAAATAGTAAGTATTGGTATCAAAACGAGAAAGATTGCAAACTTTGCACAAGAAGCACAATAAAATGTATTTTTCGTAAAATTACGCTCCTCTTAGCCATTTATTTCTAAATGTTTCCAAAGTCTGCCGCGTGGAGGCGGGAGCTAATAGACTTCTACTTGTTACAAGCTAATATGTTTTTGGTGATGTTCTTCTTAGTGCTTAAGAGCTCTAACAGCACTGCAACCTCCTGTGCGTAGGAACACCTTTTGTTGTCTATAGTTATGGAATCTTTGCACCTTGATTCCTGCTTTCTCACATTTGTAGCTGAAGAACAGGTCTTCGCACATGCGTAAGCGAGGGTCGTAACCAAGGTTCTTGTATTCGTCCTTGCGTAGCACTTCCAGATTGTACATTACGAATGATGTTGCCCATCCTGCGCAAAGGCCATCTTCAAATCTTGTTCTATCGAAGGCTCCGATTGGGAGAGCAAGTAATCCAATGTTGTGTTGCTCCATTTGCTCTGTCATCTTTGTTACCACTTCTGCAACATTGACTTCATGTTCAGTGTCATTTGCACGATTAATTCGTTTGAACCTGTTTACGTTATCATCAGACATGATGAATTGTTTCCAAGTCTTGATTGATTTTGCAAAATGGAGAATCCACTCTCTGGCGTATCCAATATTTCCATCATCAACTGGGAGAGCGAGAATGATACACGAATTCCTGAAATGTTGCACGTAATTTTTGAACTCTCCTGGCTTCACAACAATGATGGGCACGACATCATGGTTGACAAAACTGTTCACGAGATACTGTTTGTCTTCACGACCATGTGATGGTATGATGACTGGATCCTTCATGTTCTCAAAGTTGAACGAATCACCAACTTTGGGAGGTACATGAATTTTGGAAAAGGTGTCATGCACAGTATCATGAATGGTAGTATGGTTGGGCACTAACGCCTTTTTCAAGAATCGTTCGTGCTCTTCCATGGAATGTCTTTCAGGATCGTATCCCTCAAACTCAATGTTGATATCTTTGCTACTATTGAGGAGTGCGATTTTCTTCGACGCGGAGTGACAAAGAGGATGAGTGCCATATTCCAAATATCGTCCACTACTGCGAATAGTATCTGGAAGGGTAGCAGGCGCGGTTTTAGGTTTTTTTGGCTTGTTCTCTTCTTCCGATTTCTTTTCTGTATTGTTTTCGTTTTTCCAACAGTCCATGTATGCCTCTACCTGCTTCTTGGCAAATGTAAGGTAGGTGTTTTTCTTGTTAGTCTGGGCGACAAGATTTCTTGATTCATAGGCTTTAGCAATGGTGAGCCCTTTAAAAACTGCGCAGCGATAGAGCACCAAAACATCGCTGTTTGGGGTTGTGTTTTTCATGTTGTAGTTCTGAGTGAACCGGGGTTCTTGTCATTTTTTGTTTTGATTTTTTCCTGTTGTTCGCCATCAAAAGTGCACGTGACAGGTTGGCCATGCTATTAATAAAAAACAATTACAACGATGTTTCGGAGGAAATATGTTTGAGCGCATTCGCACTTTGTTGCATGGTGTGTTTCTGAAATGTTGTTGTATAATTCTATTACTTTATGCATCGATTTGTTTTGTATTTCTCATTTTGGCTCAGTACTGTATCTAGTTTCACCTCCTGCACTCCTCGAGATCGAACAATAGGCGAGGCCTTCTAGGTAATTTAACTAGTGCATACAACCAACTGCATATTCGAAAGTTTTTGATTTATTTTGTCCGAATATTTAGCCGATTATTTACATTAATGCGCTTCAGTAACTTCTATGTATCCCAAATCGCCGCATATGTAGTATGATGGCGTTTGATCTTGTTTTTCTTCTTTCGCTTCTACTTTCTTTTCTGTATCGAATTTCATGGGTTTCTCTTCACGTAGTTGTACAACTCTTGAGAACATACGTCCTGCTCGCAAGTTGTATACCGAACGATAGCTAGCTCTTAACATTGTTTTTTAAAAGGTTAGGTTAACGTCCGAGATGACCTCGGCTTTATACCCCAACCATTTTGTAAGCGAGCAGCTGCTTTGATCCATTGCTAGTTCGGTAGAAACGAATATTCAATTTGGATTTTACTGAGCTTTACAATGACGCTTTTGTATGCTTTGTCAACAAACGTTTTACTTGATCTCGTTGGCCTGAAGTTTCAGGTGACAGGCCGCCCGTTTGTACCTGCCGCGTGTCATGAACCGCCTGAACAAACTTTAAACAGTCATCTGCACTCAAATGACCGTACAATTTACCTAATAGTATGGCGCTTATGAGCCCCGAACGGCCATGGCCGCCTTTACAGTGAATCACCATCACATCGCCGTTATTTATTCGCTCGATGAGTGTATCGGCAAACTTTTCAATTGCTTCGTCATCTACAGTCCCAAAATCAGGTATTGGAAAATTTATAAATGTTGGTTCCCAATCGAAACCATTCGTCACATTTGATTGTCGAACGTGGTCCTCGTATGGAGTAAGGTATTCAACTTCATGAGCTGGTTGTAGACATACAAACGTTTTAATTCCAAAACTTGGCATATCCGCTGCTAGAGGGCCAGGATACATAGAAATAAGGACACGTTGTGGAATTAACCAATTACTGTACTTTGTTGGTCCTCTGTACTGCTCGATAAATTCTATTGGAAGATCACTATCTTGGTTGTTAGGTGTGTTTGTGGTTACGTACGATCGAAAACGGTGAATAGAGGACTATCTGTAACGATATGTGGAGGTGGAACAAACTTGTGCATCTGTGTTCTTGTTTGTTGTGCGCATTACAATGCAATTTATTTTATGCAGACGTAGGCAACTAATAAACTTGTTGCGAAGATAACAAACAAGTTGCTAAATTGTCCAATCGATTTAGTATTTTGATTTTAAAAAATTATGAACATGTATTTGCATCCAAGTTTCTTTTACATGTAAAACTACAAATAAAATAATAAAGAGAAAGATTCTCTGGAGTATGAAAAACAATTGTTTCATGTACCTCCTTGTAAAGCGAAGCCAACCTCAAATAGAGGACAAAAATAGCGGACAATCGGAGGACTGTTGGAACACAATGTTTCCATTCAACATAACGTCTTTTTTCGAAGACCCACAAAACAATACAAATCATCAGCAACAAGAGCCTCATAGAATGCATAATTCAACATATATTCCACAACAGTTCCGTGGAACTACACGGCACGCGACGACAACTACACATCACGCACCACCTCCTCGTCAACAAAATCCATTTTTTTCTCCCTTCTCGCAACATCATACTTTCCATCAACACCAAAACCATTTTCATCGACCACACCAACATCCTGCTCCTAGAACAAGTCGCAAAGCGCTGGACACGTTACCAGTTTTTGAGTACACTTTAGCGAGAGAGTATTGTATGAAAAATAGAGAAGGCCGTATCGAACAAGACGCCTGTTGTAGCATATGTATAGAAGAATATCGCGTTCAAGACAAGTTGATACAATTGCCTTGCCAACACATTTTTCATTATAGTTGTAGTCGTCCTTGGTTAGATACAAAAAATACTTGTCCATCTTGTCGATTTGAACTTCCTGTTGAAGATCCTGTGCATGAACGGGAACGTGTTGCTCGAATGCGAGAGTTGTTTACGGCTGATGGTCTAAGAATCATGGAAATTGGTTCACAAGTGGAACAAATATTTGAAAAAGTGTTAAATGTGCGAGAAGTTGTGGAACCTGGACATTGTCTAGATGACGACATTATCAAACATTTTGCAGAAATGTTGGACTCTTGTGATGGATATTTAATGAAAGCAACACTAGAATTGGACGCTATGGATAATGTAAAAACTGATCGAGTGCGGCAGCAACGGCGAAGTCAGATAAAGAACATACAGTTTATGCAATCAATGATAGACGAAATACGGTTAGTAATGGGTGAAAATAAATAAGTTATTAGTACGTAAAATTTGTCGGTTCGTGTGACCCTAGCTGATTGTGGATAATTCCTTATGTACTCATCGAGTAAATTAACGAGGGTAAAAAGAGAAGCATCCCGAAAGGCCATAATTGTTAGCGCAGGTTTGACCCTGGTGTTGATGCAAACCCGCCACTAGAACACAGTAGAATCCACAGAGGTCATGAAAGAGTGTTTTGCAATTGCAGAAGCGGTTTCACGCAGAATGTTGAAACTTGAGATGTTGAGCTAAAAGAAATAAAATTTGCTAAGACCATGCTTGCAACGTTTTCTTACTGCATACTCTACTGCACTCTTAGTTTGTGGAAAGTTGCAAGTTTGTATGTTTCAACCTTTTTGGGAAGTGCCATTTGACCTCTTCAATACGTAAAAAGTTGTTTAGATTTATGTACATGTTCTCTTATTTTTCTTTATCTTTGTTCTTTGGTAACCGCGCAGTTTGTTGTGCAGTTGGGCTGAGTTGTCGTAAACGTTCATACTCGTTGTCATGAATTTCTAGTGCCGATGTAGTTCGCGTTTGTCTACCGTGTTGATCAACGACAACTGGAGCCTGAAAGCGCACTTTATACACTTGCGTATGATGTGTACGTGTTACTCTAGTTTCAGTTGTTTGTATTTCGGCAGTTTCAAGCGTGGGTTGCGTGGTAACTGTAGCTGTAGCTTCCCTTTCTAAACCAATACGTGTTAATTCATCTAGCGACTCTTCTTTCCATTCGTATGTTATATTCTGATCACCTACAGAGTCTTTGCTGCCTTGCATAACACAACGTAGCGTAGTGATACCTCTGTCGGTTGTGTGGAATTGGCAACTTCTTGTCAAGCTCGAATAAGCCTCGGATGACATCTCAATCCCCAATTGTTGCGAATGTGGTCGGTCAAGTTGGGGCTAGAATACCCCTACGAATTTTTGATTTGGTGGTAAAGAACAAGTTGAAATCAGATTGGGCTAGTTTAATACCAAGCATTAAGGACAAAAATTTGCATCACCGTGGTATCTTCCAGAACGCTCTAAGGTGACACCAATGCAAGCCTGCCATGCCATTCTTTGCCTTTAATTTTTTTTTGACTAGAACTGCACGAATTTGATGGGTGCCAGTTTGGCATAATCAGCAAGAATAACTCCTGAAAGAAGTTCTTTGCTTTTTACTTTATTTTACCGTAGTTTACCATCCTATCAACTCGGCAAATGGTCTACAGAACTCTCTTATGCTCATCTCTAACCGAAGCTCATTCTTGTACGTTATCAAATACACGTAAATACTATGGTAATGGAACGCTGCAGCAACGGTGCTTAGCAAATGCCAAATTGCATGAGCAAAACTATTTTCATTAATTATATTTAAAAAAAATACGTACGGCACAATACCATCGAGATTGAGTGAAATCATTCCACCGCAGTAGAATAACCCGCCATATAGTAGCTCTAAAAAAGCGACTAATGGAACTTCAGATGTCATTATCGGACCTACGAATAGTACTACAATCCAACCCATCGCTAGTAGTAAATATTGTGGATGCGACTGCGAATAGAGGAAGCTAGTTGTGCCGAATAATGCGATAAACCAAACAACTGCAACGGACCATCTGCCTAGAATATTAGTTACTCCTACATCTGTGAGCATGAGCCATGGTGTGTAACTCGCGGCAATAAATACGAATATTACTGCGTGATCCAGTTTTTGCAAGATGAAATTATACCGACGCAGTACAGGCATAGTGCTCGATATATGGTATAGTGTCGAAATAGTGAATAGTAAAATAAGCGACATGCCGTATACCCAAGCGATATATCTTTCTACGATCTTGTCTTGTGTTTCTAGTAACAAGTGATAAAGTCCATAAACAGCGATGATTGCTGGAATACCGTGAGTAAGGCAGTTCATTACGTTTTCAATATGTGTTGGTACGTATTTCGCAGCCCGTTCGTTCATGATATGCATTCCACAGAATAAACATCTTACTTGCGGTTTTTTGAGTTGTTCTTCGTTGGTAGAGGTGTTTTTGTGGGTTCCACTGTTCGTGTCAGTGTCGTGTCGTTTTCTCATAGCTTTGGTTACAAGAGCAACAAAGTCTTTTTGTCGTACTAAATGTTGTACACTCTCCTGTACAATATAACAGTGTTGTTAAATTCTTTCCTAATCCGAGTTGTTTCTTCCATACTCGATCATGTACCAATTGTTTTACGACCGACTAGAAAGCTAGCAAAGCGTACGCTGTTGTACGAAAATCATTTAGCTTCTATTTATTTGGTATTATTTAGTAGTATTGTGGAACATCATGTAGCGAAGACAATGTCTTGTACAAGTCTCCACCGTGTTTCGAAAGCCAAAATCTATTCAGTTCATCGTTCAAAAATCCTTTTTTCGCTAGTTTTTGGCATGCTTCCTCAAACATTTCATTGTCGACTTGGTCACATGTTACTGTGTCTATGTGTGGTGCAAATGTAGCTGTAGACATGCTTGTGTATGACCGTGTGAGTTTGTTTGATGAAAACAGGATGGGTATTAGGGAGTCGCCAGTTTCTTTTTATGCGCGTTATTCTGTTTCCAAGTTTGGAGTTACGAGTGATATAAACGAACAACGTATGTCAACCTAACCAGAAACCGTGACAACCAGAATCTAGATGGCCGCATCACAAGCTTCAACTAACGTACTGGCTTATCAAACAGTTTACGAGTTTATTTACTCTACATAGTTACCTGGTATCATACCTTCTTGTTGCGTGTCTTGTAGTTTTGCTTTACACCAACCATCATCCTTCTTTTCAAGAATTATCAACTTGTCACCTTGCTTGATGGACAATTCGTCTGGGTTTTGCGCTTCGTAGTCGAATTTTGCTGTTACAACCTCATCTTCGTTAGAAATGACTTGTAATTCGATGGGACTGTTCACTGGTGCTGTTTCAAAGTGGATTGGTACTCTGGTCTCTTCCTCTTCATCGCTATCATCTTCATTGTATTGGTTCTCATCAGAACCTGGTTCAGCTGGTTGCAAAGTCGATTGGAAAGCGAGCTTTCTGCGTTCCTTTCTTGGTAGGTAGAAGAACCTACGGAATTCGTACATGAGTTCAAGCGCCAAGACGATAGCACCGAAAATGATACCAAATACCATCGCAATGAGCACGATCACTTCAATAATGATGTGATAACCAGCTGCGATGATGGCATCTCCTGAAGCGTAGAACATGAGACCCAAAATCAACAAACCATACTGCAACAATAGCAAAATTGTTTCCAACAAGTTGCTAGTGTGCTTACGGAATGGTTGGAAGTACAATTGTAAGATCAACGCTGCAACAGTGACCATAGAACTGATCACAACTGCGATAACAGGTCTTTGCTGCAAGAACGCAAAACAAAGAATAATAAAGAATTTGCGTAGCAATACTATTGCCTCCCAGAAGAATCTACGTGGTCTGTAACGATGATACAAACAACCAAAAGTACGAATAAAGTACTCTTTGGCTTCAACACCAGGAGTTACTGCTACTTTGTGTCTACCTTCAACTAGTAACGAGTTGATACTGTTTTTGATCTCTTCAGCCTTTTGGTCAACCATCTCTTGGGTCGATGTAGGTGACATTTTGAAATCGTTGTTTGGTCGTGGACTATCACTTGGGGAAGTGACAGTGTTAC
>JAESGV010000528.1_pt1 | contig 16964 bp, 16 predicted proteins | sample 9269781 | NCBI WGS metagenome assembly JAESGV01 (sample SAMN15741586, study PRJNA653496) | algae metagenome | isolation source: Tildeniella torsiva UHER 1998/13D and co-occurring heterotrophs from... | place: Slovakia: Slovak Paradise National Park, Hrabusice, Kosice Region | collected 2000-01-01 | reverse complement strand
TAGGAAAAGAATGGGGAGATGAATCACCAACATTCTTGAGCTCTATCAATGTATTTGTTAGAGTAGGAGGAGGAAAACAATCTATGGCTGAAACTGCAGAAGCGAAGAAGAGAGGATTAAAAGTATTTGAGTTTGATGTGTAAAATAATCATACTTCTTAAATCTTTGGCTGTTGAATACTCTATTTACTTACTTCTCGCCACATAAACTACACAAGTTGTGTGATAATCCCATAATCCATGATGTTATTTCTCTGTTTCAAAGCACTGGTACATAGAAAACAAGATAAGTGAGGGTGTAGTTTAATTGGGAGAACAGCAGATATTCAGTTGCCTCCACCATGATTTTCTAAGGTTTCTGTGGTGCTTGGATCGAAGCCGAGCCACCCTCATTTTCCAATTTCATAATTTTATTGAGCTACGCCAAAGAATTACAGCATAGTACTTTATCTGCAACAAATTCCAATCGCTAAGTGCACTATAGATTTTTCTTGACGCAGCGTTGTAACTACCGGCCAACCGTAGTTTCTGTCAATATCAAACAAAAAACCGTTCACGACGACCATAACATGTGGACGCTAGTAGGTAACGAAAACACTTCAATTACAGTACCACCAACATCATTCTTTGCTGTACTATCCGCTTCGACAGTAGGATTCATCGCGCTACAGTACCTTTTGGATCCTATCTGCTCTCGTCTCTTTAAAACCTACCGTAGTCTCAACCGTGGAGAAAAGAACGAATGGAACAACAAGATTTTCTCGAACATCCACGCGATTATGCTGTTCCTATGGGGAGTGTTCTTACTAAAGACTCGCGACGAATACAACAACTTTGATGTATATTACTGTGATGAATCAACACTAATGATGAATGCATTTTCGCTCGCATACTTTTTAGTGGACACATTTTTGGTTATCAAGCACTTCCCCGCTCTCGGAGGTACAAGCATGCTATTCCACCACGGATTCATCACGTGCGCAGCATTGAGTGTTGGTTTATGGCATCATTTGGCCATTTTCAGCGTAACTGCAAGCATGACCGAGTTCACTACCTTTTTCATCAACCAAAGATGGTTTTTGGACAAGACCGGTCAACGTACTAGTTTGTTGTACACTTTGAACGGTCTCATGATCTGGGCTGGTTGGTTAGTGTGCCGTATCGGTTTTTCAGTCTATTTGGTTGCATTGTTCTACCACAAATGGGATGTCATTTTGTCCATGCCCTTACTACTAGGTGGTCAATTCGTTGTTCAGTCACTTAATTTGTCATATTTGAACATTTACTGGTTCATCAAGATCACAAAGGGTGTAATGAAAGTATTGTTTGAACCAAAGAACAAGTCTAAAACTCACTAAGTCATAAAGTTTATTTTAACAAATCTCCAACTTGTTTGATGTCTCCATAAAACTTGTACCGTTGTTGGTTGGTATTTACTTGCAAAATTCCTTCACCTGTTAGCCGAGATACTCTAGTTTTAACGTCAGCAGAAGCGAGTGGTATTTGGATGGCACTTTCTTTGTCGCTTGCGCTAATCATTTGTTCCGTCATAAAGTATAATCCTTTGTCACTGACGAACAATCTTCCAGGTTCAAACTTGAATCCTCTTTGTAGTTTGCATTCTTTTGTGATTTTACATTTTTGATCAAACAACTTCTTAAAGTAGGTATCCCATGCGTCTTCTTTTCTAGTTTTTAAAACAAACTCAAGTTGTTGCGACTTTTTCGACCTGAACAATTCGTATTGTTGAACTAGTAATTGGAAGGATATTGTCGATTGCAACTTGAGTGGTGCTGTATTCGTAATGGTATTCAATAGCAATGTATCATCTACCAACGACATTGATGTAACGTCATACCAGTATACAATGTACGATTCTTGTACTAGTGATGAAAATACAAAACATGTACTAAACAGGTATAATGTTCCTTGATCGCCATTCAACTTGCAATTCATTTCTATTTGTTAATAGTTTCTAATAATCATACTCGCAATATATTTTGGATCATCTCTACTCGACAATTGGAAACGATCTACCATCATCTTTTGCATGTCCATTGTTTCTCCATTATCTACTGGACTAGTAACCAACTCTTTGTCTTTTACAGATACAGTAGGATCATGTTTTCGCCACTCAACTCGATTATTACAAAGTATCAACTGATTCAATAACGCTTGTCCAAACTCTGCTCTTGATTTCTTATCAGTAAGTCTAAAGTATAATACCAAAATATTTTTAGGATGTTTGGTATCAAATTTGACTACTAGCGAGTTATGGAATAGTGTGTTCTTGTATCGTACATCAACGACATCAGGCAAATAAATCTTGAACACATGTTTGGAAATGTGTATAAATGATGGTAGAGTTGTAGCTCCAATTGGATCTTTGATATGTGGTATACATGTCTTTGTTCCATAATTCTTCATGACATAACTCTCAAACAATAGGTGATTGGTCTTTGTGAGATATAAATAACCCAAATGGTAATACTCATTCCAACAGTACGAAGATGTAGTAATCAACTCTGATAATTGAGTTTTGATACTGAACACATATTTGAGTCGATTATCCAATATCTTGACCATGAATTGACTCACACGAGGATCATTACGAATAGTTAATATTCCTAACACGTATCGTTCTGGAATATCAATGGTTCCTAGTTCATATGATTCTACTATCTTGTCACTAGGTACACGTTCATATGATATCAATCGGAATAGCATATCGTTCTCTATACTCATTGTTTCTTTTGATAGTCCTTCACCATCTCCATAAAAGTATTCGATTACAAATTCCATCACTGATAGAATCAACGTCACACGATTAGCGCTCACTGGTTTAGTATCGTATTGACTACTGCCATCCATGAAGCGACTAGGAATGTACAACAGCTCGAAACACTTACAAAACTGTGCAAAAAGTGATATTAAGACTCGTTTGAATAGTTTCGAGTATAATGATCGTGACAATATCGACAACGCAGGTGTGATGAACTGGTCAAACAAGTCAGTAACTGCTCGCTGTTCAATGTCCATCAATTGTACCATTAGTGCTTCTCCCAAGGTATCTCGTTGCATGATTGCCTTGTCAAAATTTGCGAGTAGAGTGTCTAGTACTGTGTCGATTGTGAATTGGAATTGTGATGTAATACGAGCGATGATATCATCTAATAACTCATCGATACGTATAGAAATAGTTTCCATCAACTCATCTATCTTTTGTTCATTCTCATCTCCCTCACTTTCGCTTTCTTCACCACTACTAGCTTCATCACTACTCTCATCACAGATCATTGCTTTGAGTAAGTTCTCTGCTTGTTGTTCTGTAGCATCCATATTGTTCAACTTTGTCAACAAAGTTAATGGCAAGTTTAACCCTTCTTGATCTTCATTCTTTCGATTCATCCTTTGTTCTACTTTTTTGTTCATGGACGAGAAATCAATGACACTGGAACCTTGCTTATCAGATAACTCTGAAATACATAATTGTTGCATAGCAGTGTTATATGATTGTACAACTGACATGACCATAGGTGCCAACTTTTCAGTAATGATTTGATTGGTGATAAAAGGTAACGTTACGAACTGATTAATGTTTTGGTTCAATGCAGTGAAAAAGTCTACTAGTGAGGTAGAGAATAGTACTTCTGGAGTAACTCGTTCAAACGTATCTTGAGCAATACTATTCTTAACAAATGTTTCTAACTTGGTACGTAGTTGGTCAAGTGCCCTTGGAATGATTATTTCACTGATAGCAACTGGATCAATACGAACTGCTTCAATGGTACTCAAGTCACTATATTGTTAACTATAATAGCTAACACTTACTCTTCGCCGTACGACTCATCAATTTCTTCGTTCAGCTTTTGTATAGACGATAACAATTCGAGTATGTCTGCGGGTCGTTCTTGATTTTGATCAATCTATACATTGTTAATTCGTATAAAATTTCTTACTTGATTAAAATCTTCTGATATTCTTTGATAGTATACCTGTAACGCTAAAACATCATACTTGAGTGATTTTGGGAAGAATCTCGACGTTGCATAAATGTTTGCTTCGAATTCTTTCTTTAGCGTTCTTACGATTTGATCTAATCCAGCAACATTGACATCATCTACTTCATCAACTAGACTGTTATAATCATCTAGTAACGCTTCTTTGATGATTTGTCTCAACCGAGTGATATAATCTTGTCCAGTGTTACCGATTTCCAAAATTAAAAATTGGTACAGGTTGATCAACGATTTGAAGATACGAACACGAGTATTGCCTTTCATGTTGGTCAAGGCAAAATACATTTTGAATTGTTTCAATATGGATTCAATACGAGTGGATAAATTCGCTACTAGGGTTGTAAACTCTTCGTACTCGATTTTGGTCATTTGTTGTTTCTCATGAGCCTGTGACAAGTACGTTACTAGTTGCCCAAAGTAATCACTAAACGTGACCAATAAATCCAATCGAGAACAGAAACATTGGAGTAAACTATTGGTTAGTACTGTAGTATAGAACGTACGCTATTCTCAATGTGATCTCATTAATCCCAAATATTGTTGTGTAACTTGCCAATAACCATGATTGGAATACAGTGAATAAATTCTCTTCCATACGTACTGTATCACTCTTACTCTTTTTGATGTCGATTGCCTTACGAGAAGCAACCAAGCGTTGACACTATTTAAGTTAACACTAATGATCAATACATACCAATCGTTGATATACTTTTCGGTAATCGATTTGATCGAGTGGTTGTACAGGTACATTTGGGAATTCATGATACTTGATAGTCACATCAGCAATAGTATTACCGATGGGCTCTACACCATACTTTTTCTCTTTTACAGCCAAGATATCCATCTCTTGCTCTGGAAAGTGGTATGTACCCCATGGGACTATTGTGAGCAAATGTGTATAAACACTTACAATTTTTGAGCTTTGGTCTGGCTCGCTTGATATAAGTTGACGGTGAGAATTTGACAATCCCAAATGGTTTCTTTTTTGTCAAATCTTTAAATTCGAATTTAACTTCCAACTCGTTGTCATTTGTTACTTCTCTGTCGATTGTTAGTTTTATGATAAAACGTACAGAATTGAGCTCATGTCAACAGTAATCGTGGTTGATTTTGGCGACCATTTGTACACTTTTTGTTGTTCTCCTATCTTGACATAAATCTCAACATTATTCTCTACAAGATTAGGTGCATCTATTGAACATACTCTTTCTAAAGATTCTTGTGTTGTCAATGAATGCCGACTTCAACCTCAGTTGCATGACGCATTGGAATGGAGTACCACGTGATTCATTGATTTTTCCGTTTACTTTTTGAAGATTTGTCAACTCTTCTGTTTTCCATTTCAAATACAATTCATCATTCTATATTGTTAACATTTGTTTGACAAACGTACTTCAAAATTTTCTGGTTTGAAAAAGTAGTGTCTGTCTTCCTCTACTTGGGCCATTCTCGCTTTAATCACGTCGCGGGTTATGTCACGTTTTTTCATGGCACTGTCCTGTTCTCTTATGGTTCGATCAAGTACCGTTTTTTCACCATCGACTGTTTCTATCCATGGGAATGCATTCTTTAACACAATTAAAAGATTCTCTGCTTCTTTCAAGTCAACGATTGCATTCGAACCAAACTTGACTGTACTAGACACGGGTAGTAAGCAACACTGTAATGCACAACGAAATGTTTCACGCTCTAAATCATCAGGTAAGGAGTGGACAAGTCCGGTTTTTTCTTCAATGGTCTCGTTCAATAAATCATCTAACGAAATAACATCGAATTCCTCTGTTGTCGTGGTGTCTACATCATCTGTTTCAGTATTATTTTTCTTTGGTTTCTCGTCGACCGTTTCTATATTTGCGTTCACTTTTTGCATCATCGGCACATATGCTTGCATCTTGAAAAACTTCTCTGTTGCATTGTCGCCTCTGTTGAATTTGATTGGGTCACTGTTTGCAGACATCATGTTCATCATGACTTCGCCCATCATATCAGAGGACTCACTACCAGGAGACTTCAAATCGTTTCCCATTGTTTGTTTTCTAGATGGTTGAGCGCAAGCGTTGACATGCAGCGCTAAGAAGAACCTTTTCTGGACTGTTAGACCACTCCACGGACGCTATAAAAGCACAAACAATTACAAGGTTAAGGTATTTTATTATTTAATCATCTAAAGCAACATCATCTAGACCTACATTTTCTTTGCCAAGTCTTTTTGACATTCGTTGAGACATTCTATTTGCAGACACTGATATTTTTCTAGACTCTTCTGTTGGTGCAGGCTCTGTTTTGTACCATCCCTCTGTATTTTGGAAAGTTGCTGCCGGCGTGGCAGCTGGTTCTGTCACTGCTTTTTGTACTACCGGTTTCTCTTCTTTCTTAGCACCAAAGCAACACAACATAGTTTATAGATTTTGTTGTGAATTCAATACGGTAATCCCTACGTCCGACTTCTTACAGAGTTTTGTATGCGCAAGAAAAGATGTCAAACATTTCATCTGTCAAACTCTTGGTGGTTCGTCGAAAAATAGAAAACGATAGTTTGTAAGAGTGGGATGCATTCAGGTCATTCAAAATTGCTCATTTATGATCATTCATAGTACGTCTTGTCAGTCTCTTCATTGATGATAACGTAACCTCTGGGCATCGTTCCATACGATTCATGGGTATGGTTATCAATATCTATCTCCAAGTCGTTATAAATGGTTGCAAATCTCTCAGTAGCGATCAGTGCTACTAGATAAGCGATTGATAGTAGAATACCAATAACAAAGCAAGCAACACCAAATGATGGCACAGAATAGAACATCATGCCACAGATATTGGTGTCAATCTCTTGCACAGCTTGACCAACATACTCACATTTTGGTCCTGACAACACTTCTGTAGCGATCGTCGCTAGTGATGTCATTTGCTGTGTCAAATATACCGATGAATCATCTACCTTTTTTAACGATACATCAACATCAGATGCCGCAGAAAGAACTTGTTTCGCAATATCTCGTACTGTAGGAATACTCTCAAGTGCATCAGGTATGTAATTTGCCATATCTTTGCAGATTGGTGCCATGATGATAATGATATTGGTACCCTTTGCCATGATATCAGCCATCTTTTTGTACTTGGAAGGTATGTCATGATCAAACAACTTGGCGTATAATATGTTTAGTTGGACTTGTAATGTGTCGTTCAATAGAGAGTTCAATGGATACTTTTGAGTTGTAAATCCACTAATAGAAACACGATCGTAAATAAAGGACATCTCTTCTGGTCCTTGTGGCGTGTTAATCGTAACATTAGTTGTAATATCATTTACACTAGTGATCAATCCATCATAGTCGGCTATCGAAAATTGAGAGTACAAACTATAAGAGTTGATCTTTGCTGTCAATTCTGTGAAATTGTATCCCAATGCACCGCTAAGTGCATTCAAAGCCATCTCGCTACTATCAACAAATTCTTGTACCTCTTTAACTATATCCTTGTTTCCTTTCATGTAAAATCCATTACTAACAGCACGAAGTTCGTTGATACGAGTTGTAAACTTGCTCGCGAGATCTTGTACTTGTGTAGCGTTCTGTGCTACACCTGCAATATCAAAGAATGTAGTATCACCACTACAATGCATAGTATTATACGCAAAAGTCAACGTTCGGCTTAGGTTGAAATCTCCAATCATTGGTTGCTTGAGTCGGTATGGGTTGTAAATCTCTGATCGTACGCCTTGTTGACAGTAAGGAACGTAGAGTAGTGAAAATACTAGAATACTAATGGCACAACTAGCAATGAAAAAGAAGATCCAAAACCATGAACAGCATGCTTGGCACTTCATACCACGAACACTTCTTGATGAGGCCTGTTTCACTCCACAAAGGAAAAACGTCGCTAGCAATACGAAAAAGAGTGCAATTACTATATGAATAGTGATAGTTATTCCGCGAATCGCATGATCAACATTGACATATTTTCCAGAGTAGATATTCTCTTTCATAAAATCAAAAACATCTTCAAACTTACCATGTAACATAATATTACTAATGTTGGTAAGTTTGTGGACGTTATCTAATAATTTGGCATCAGTACCGACTGCGTAAGCCTGATCAACTACTGTCTTCAAATAGTTAAAGTTGTACGACAGTTTTCCAACATCTTGATTTGCTTTGGTAATCGTATCGAACAAACCGGGCAATAATGATGAGGTGATATCAGTAATGTCAGGTGCAGTATACAAAATACCCAAATCTTCAACTCCACTAGCTACTAGTATCTTTAACTCTTGCACGAGTTTGGATAGTTGATCGTACTGTGGTTTTATGTTGTTGGTGACATCAACAGTAAGTTGTGTTAAACTTGGTCGGATAGAGCTACCTACATCTAGAAGCTTTTCAATAGTTGGTTGAGACATTCTGAGATTGTCGACGGTGATTTGTTCTGCTGATAGAAACGCTTTGGATGTTTTCGATGCCGTTATTGAAATGTTTCCGCCAACATAATTGTCTGCTTTATCATATGTAGTGTGCATTGCTGATGTTGTTGCGACAATGACTCTATCAGTAGCGATAGAGTGTACAATAACTGCGGCAATGCAAGTTAAACATAGTGCAACAACGAATGCACAAATCCCAATGAAAATGTAGGAAATTCTGTCTTGCTCTATTCGTTTGTATTGACGTACATCGTCATAGTATTGAGATCGACAGCATTTACGCCCTAAATATGTACATGATGTTATAAACGATATTATCACTCCTAACACAAGTATTGTCACAAACAGCGTTACTGGGAATTTTGCATACGACGACCAATCGCACGTATCCAAACTCGTTGGAGGAACTGCAGAATAAGTCTTTAAATATTCACAAGTGTTGTCATCAGCGTACACACATATTGTCAGCAGGGCTGCCAACAGCAGCGTGTGTATGACCTTCATCAATGTTCTATTTTGATTTTCAACTTTGCGGCTTTCACCCAATTTGAACCTGAGACTTTGTCAACAAAAAAAAAGGTGGGTTTATTGGAGGATCTGGAACTTTGCAACAAACAGGACCTTTTGATCCCAATGTTTATTTACTGGCAAATTCCATGATACCAGCTACATGCTGTTTGACTTCCTCACTCTTGAAATTCTTTTCAATTTCTAATAACTTCTTTTTCAAATAAACCTTATTTTTCCTACAAACTTCTTTTGTCCTCTTATCTACACACATATGCTGTACAAGATCTAATAGCTTGATTATCTCATCTTCTTCTGTTACACGCTCCAACATGTTCAATGAACCTCCATCAACTTGTTTCATGAGCATCTTCTCGATGAGTTCCTCTCGTGGCATTAATTTATAATAAAAGCGAACAACGAGTCCGTGATACTGAGGTAAATTTCTAGAATCAAATAGACATTCATCAACGATGAAATCGCACCGTTGCTTCAAATTGTCATCCTTCTTTTCTACTAAACAGTACAATAGGTCGAATAGTGCCACTACAGATCCTTCATTTACATATATTTTCGGTAATAGCGGTGGAATAGCATCAGTCAAAGTATAAAATAGCTCCTCGTTATAGTTAGTTTCACAGTATCTTGTCAGAAACTGCAAAGCAAGTTCCATTTGTGAGGCATGTAATTTTGGAAGGGCCATCAAAACAATGTTGGTATAGTCTATGATTTCGTTTCCGAATTCGTCTCCTATTGTTTCGAAAATTATATCACGCACGCCAACGATAAAATCGGCATATTCCAAAAGAATATCCTCGTTATTGTATTGTTTGATGCATGTGTGAATAATCCGAGGTATTCCACTATAAATGATATTGGTACAAACATGTGCCCCTCCTGCAGTGATTAACTTGCGCAGAACTTGTAGTAGCGCATGAACCACTGTAACATTCGCCATGCAAAAACTAGTAAATTGCATACTTAGACTCTTTAGATACCCTTCTTTAACAAATAGTGATTCTGCGCCCTCTAAGCATCCTCTACTAGGGTACAACTCGAACACGTGGCCCAATCGTTCTAGTCCATCGACAAATTGCTCGTAGTCGTTTGCACTTTTGTACTCGCGTATTGCGTTTTCTAGGTTGCTTCTAACAAGAAACTCTTCTTCTTCGTTGCTCGATTGATATGCACAGTCGATCGTACTTTCATTTGTAGAAACGTTTCCCATGTTGTTGGTAACAAGGCCGACCTGTGTAATTATGAGTCTTCTCTGTTCTCTTGTTTGCGTTGAAGTTTGACTTTGACAAAGGGCCACTTCACTAACTGGAATCTAGTTTACCAATTTTGACTGTGTAGATGCATTAGTAGCATGCAAAGAGGTCACCCTTCGTAATACCAGATAGAAACGTGTTTTTTTGCAAAATTCGTATTTATTACTTACAAATTGCGGTCGCATAGAGCTTTGCATACATGTAAACAGCTTCTTTTGGCGTCATCGTGCTTAGATTCGCAACCTGCTTTACATTGGTCGCAATATTTTGAGTCACTTAATAGTTGAGCGTTTCTTCTGGCAAAGAACGATCTTTTGGCTGCTACGCGGTCTTGAACAATAGCACTCTCATCTAAACCCTCTCCAACTAACACGTTATCGAAAACATCCATAATAGCTCTGTCTGACAGAGTTTTGTGTGCGTGATTTCCGCGTAGGTATTGTGCAATCTTTGGTAAATATGAGTCGGACTTTGGTTTGTTTTGCGGCTTTCTAGTTGGTGCTTTTGTGGTCAAAAAATTTGGAAGCTCGGGCAAACCAAATGACAAAACGCAGGTGGCTAAAACAAGAACGATAGCGATCACTGCGAAGCGAGTCATGTTGAATATTTGTTGGGTGGAACTTATGAAATGTGACAGGTGAAGTTTGACATAGAGAAGTTCGTTGTAATAGGTTGACTATATGCTAGCAATTAGCTTGAAATTTCGTGGTTAAAAGACTGCTTTTATGTGAGAAAATTTGCCAAAGAATGTATCTTGCTTTATGCCTTTTGTAAAAATGACAGAGTCAAACAATCATGACAACCGTCACAGCAACATGGATTGAGAAGACAGACACTTTCACATTCAAAAGTGACAAATACAAGGCAACGTATGAAAACATAAAGTTTATCGGGCAAGGTGGAGTGGGTGAAGTCTATTCGTGCCGGAATACTGCTACAAATCAAAAATTGGCTATCAAAAAGATAACTAAGCACTGTGAAATTATTTTCCAATCGGAGCCCATAATCAGAGCGTTAAAGCATCCACATTTAATGGAAACATACGATATTTATTACGTGGAAGCACAGAATCGTCCCACTATACTATTCTTCACTATGGTATATTATAGTAGTTTGTGCTAACGATTACAGCCATTGATGGAGTCAGATATAAAACTTTTGATAGAGAGCAGACGAGAGAAGCAAAAATACTTTTCAGAAAAATTTCTCATGCGTCTATTAACACAAGTTTCATCGGTTTTACGATATATACATTCGAAATCAGTTTTACATCGTGATATATCACCAGATAACATTATGATAAAGTCGTTTAAGGAAGGAGATGAAGATTCGTTGATGGTAGTTCTCTCAGACTTTGACACAGTTCGCGAACACGAAGGTACACTAATGAACAAAACAAATCTAGTGGGAAAACGATTCTACGCAGCTCCGGAAATGGCAGGTAGTACATATGGAACACCAATTGATATTTGGTCGTTAGGCGTAGTCATGATTGAACTTATGACATTTTCTCCAATGTTTCACTTTCGACCATTCACAGAAGTTATTCTAGATGAGATTTCACAAGAACAAGTTCTTGGTACACTTGCTGCGGAAATGCGAGTATGTTTAAATTATAACACACTAACATGCTTAGAAACGATACAGTGAAGAGTTGGTATCAATAGTTTGCTCTATGCTCAGTTATAAACCTCATCTACGACCTACGTCACAAACACTAGATTATTTTTGTACAGTTTATAACACCAAACAAGAGAATACTGAACTATTGCAACAACTACAACTCATGGAGAATGAATTTGCAGCCATGAAACAGTTGAATGTTATTGCAAATGAAACCATACAATTACAGTCACTACAGAAACGATTATCACTGACACTAATGAGTCAAATACCCAAAGTATGTATAGGATCAATAACGAGTTATCGATTCTCCACAGTGTATGGAACGAGTCGTAACGATACTATAGAACAAAAGTTTAAACGATTATCAACTTCGTATTCGCAAGAGACAATTAACGAGTGTACATCTCTTCATCAGATTCAACAACTATTATTGGATGATGTACATGATGCATTACCGTTATCACTGGTTATCATGGGTTTACCAGAAGTAAACAAACTAACAAAGATATTGAGAACAGCTGTGAGTAGATCGAATGTACCATTTGGACAGACTCATGTTGCGTTACAAGTAGGAAAGCAGATACTGTACTGGAGTGCGACATCACTTTGTTTTACACCAAATAACAAATTACCACATGCTACACTGGTGATGGAGTTACCATCAATTCCTAAAGAACATGTAGAAAAAGCAACCTCATGTCTAGCACAAGTAATACAGCACTATAATGGATCACTGACTCATGATACAATGGACTTTCACAACCAACGTTTTATTATAGATTGCTTCGCAGCGTTAAATATAACATTACATTTCCCAGGTATCATTCATACCTACATGGAGAAGTCTATCAAGAAACAAGAGTACAAGAGAAAGATAGAGTTAACAGAAGAGTTCCAACTCAAGTGTGGAAGAGAAATATTTCTAGAACAAATTGATGCCAAAGATGGAGTAATAACGTTTGATAGTCATGACGAGTTTGACAAAAAGGCACGGTTGTTACTTGTCAAGTTGGAAGAGGAACAATTTGGAGATAGCGCTACAAAACACGAGTTGATATTTTTGTTACACTCGTTTGATAAGGCATTTTGGCTAATGTCTGAAGAATCGGACAAGTGTCCATTCAAATTAACAATTTAGAATTTATGAACCATCTTTCTTTTGTATTGAAACTGGTTTGGTAAATCTACGTACATGACTTAGTCGCAGTCGTTCCATAAACGTAGTAATAGCGATTAACAATCTACCCCTATAAATATGATCTCCATTGACTACCTCCACCATTAAATCTTCTATATCAACGTTCATTCCACGAGCTATTAGTTTATCTCTTTCTACTGGTGGCATTTCTGGATCAGCTATTTTGAGTGCTGCCTGTATTTCCATGACTGTCACTGAACCATCATTGTTACTGTCTTGATCAATAATACAATCAGATAACTCTGTCAAGTATTGTACACGTTCTAGTACTTGTTGTCTTCTAATTTCTTCTACAAACTCGGATTGGTTACACTGCTCGTCTTCTTCAAACAACTTGACATAGTCAACTACGTTACCAGGGAAGTCACGGTTCAAGCATACACACAACTTGTGAAAGTATTCATCTGACTTGACAGGGAATATTCTTCGTAGTGTAGCAATCATTGTCTTTTTGGGAATTTCAAACTCTTGTAGAACAGGTATAATACTCTTCTTTCTCTTTTCAAACAGTTCATCTTCATCACTACTCATATCGATATCATAATCTTCCAACTCTCTTCGTTTTTGTTTCCTAGTGTGATCAATTTGTTTTATTGAATCTTCTTTATCACGTATCTCTTGTTGTACTTGTTGTAGACTTGATTGCAAGTTGACAATCATTTGTACTTGATCATAGTACACTTCTTGATCCATATCTTCGTACAAAATCTTGTAGAATGATTCACAGTCAGGATCACGTATCCACTTTTTCAATGAAAACATCATCGAATAACTCCACTCGGCTATACTCCTGTTTGTATCTTGACCATTTTCTAGTGTCACTTTTTCTTTCAAGTAGATCATAAAATATGCTTTAGGGTCCATTCTTTTACCTTCATTCATTTCCATTTCATACTTGTCTTTTTCTTCCCAGTACTCTTTTATGATTGTTTCAGTTTGTTGTTTTGTGAAACAACGATTCAGAATCTTTCCAGCGTATCGTAAATAGATTGGTAGTTTGTCATCATTACCCAAACCAAGAAACCATTTCTTATCAGGTGTTGATTCGTCTTCATCGTCACCATCATCAGTATCACTCTTGTTTAGTATCGAATACAGTGACTGATCAGGTTCTAATCCAATAAACTTGCGAGCATCAAGTAGTTCCTTGAGTACAACATCATGATCTGCTTTCAACTCATAGTATGAATCAGCCAACTTTTTCGAACGATCTCGTGTCGTATCATCTTCCAAAAAAGTACCAAAATCTTGTTGTGGTATAATATCATTCCACAATGGTCTAGGTGTCAACTGTTTCTCATTTGCTAAAAACAAGTTCAATCGTGATGTGAGTTTTTGAACCTGTTCTTCTGCTGTTGCCAATTTCTTTTCTGATGCTGAGAATTTACCACTCAACATGACATACATTGTCTTTAGTTTTGCATAATCAATGTTCCTTCTTCGTAGTCGGTCCATTGCACTTGTTAATCGTTCTATAGGTTTTGGTTTATCTACACCTTCATACTCTTTTAATCGTTGTAGTAACTCTTTACTCTGTACCTGTGCTTCAACGACTTGTTTTGATAATAGTTCATTTCTTCTCATCTCTTCTTCCAACTGCGCCATGATTTCCAAATCGGATTCTAGTATATGGGCACTATTCTCATCAAAACTTTTCAAATGTAACGCTAATCGATCTTTTTGTTTTGTTATGACGTCGTTCTGTGCTTCGAGTTCTTGTTGTCGAGATATAAATTGTGCACGTTCATATTCTAGTGATTTTTTAACTTTTTCAACATTCCTTAGTTCATCGTTGATCTTTTTGTTTTCTTTTCTACACGTGTTAATAGTTGTAAATTTTTCTTACGTTAATCGAAAAACATCTTTAGCATATTTGGCAACTGCTTGTTGTGTTTTACTCGCTATCTCTGTTTCGATATCAGATAGTTTGATTCGTAATGATTCCAATTCCATTTCATTATTATGAAAATAGTTTATGGCTGTTTCAAACTCTGCTCGTATCTGTCCTAGTATAGGCTCATACAATTTTTGTTGATCCACAAACATACGAAAACATTCCCGAAACACTTGTAATCGTGACATATCTACTCCTCCTTGACTAGGATTTGCTCTTGATATTTCTCGTAATTCATTATTCAAAAAGTTTTCCAAATCAGTTAATAGTTTTGGTTTACTTGAAACTTGTTCATTGACAATTTCAGTAAATGGACTATCTGGTCTAGCGTACATAGTTTTTGGACTTGTTTCTGGTGATTTTTTCTCTATTGGAGGAGACAGTACACCTGATAGATTTGGTCTTGTACGAATCTTTTTAACTGGTGATTTGACTTCATGAGGTCTTATGACGTGACGAGATGGGGTACTTGGTTTTTTCGATTCTGATTCTACAAACAAACGAGATACATTGGTACTATTCGGTGGTGCTTTTTGTTCTAGTAGCGGCGAATCGGAAATGATTTTTCTTCGTTCTATTATTTCTTCTACAGTATTGGGATTGACTTTCGGTACCAGTTTCTTTGGTTTATGTAGCGTAGGTAAACCATTGATAACACCTTGTACAATGTCATCAAAGTATTCTTCGGACATGATATTAGTTTTTGATTGTTTTAGTGGTGACCACGCATCTGAATCGTTTAATACCATACTCTCCAAAAAATATTTTGATGTCAACGTAGATGTAGCAGAGAATCCAGTATTTGGTCTATCTGATGAGGTATTGGAAGAACGAGTTTTAAATGATGAAAAGCTTGTCGCAGGTCTGTTGAGTCTAATTACTGGTGCATTGTCATCTTTCCGTTTTTGAGCATGACCCAACTCGTTGTACCTGGACATGCACTGTCTCTACAGTTGTAAAAACTCGTGTGGTTGACTTTTCTCTTGTGTTAACTCCGAGCTGTAGTATGTAGCATTGTGCTCGTAGAATACAATTAAACGCTCAACACATCTAGAAACCGGATGGTGGATGATTGTTCTGTAACTATTGTTTTTGCGTTTGCTTCGCCTTTGTTCATTTGACCAGACACCTTTTGGCAGAAAACGTTCACATGTAGGATGGTCTGATAGATGAAGTGATTGTTTACGTTGTAAAAAAATGGAATTTTTGCCTGTTGACGTTCATCATGTAATTGCACAGTACTGTGATGTGTCAGTATGTTTTGCTATGTTGGTAATTAGCAAAGAACTAAATTCTATATATTCTTCTCAATCGTTGTGGAATGCCCACGCAAAAAGATTGATCTTGGAGAACACAGTACCGGATAAATGGAGGTTGAAGCATGTGGTTAAACATCCACCAATCGATGTAAAGCAACAAAAAACTTCACCACAATCATACCTTCAATTCAAATTAGCGCTTATAAGATCTGAGACGTTGTGTAACCTGCACCAGATGAAATATAACAGAGACTTTTCGCAGTTGCCAGAAACATATGCCAATTCGACACCCTTTCGAGCTCACATTATTCAGTCGTACAAACCTTTAGTTCATGATGTAATCATGTTCCACAAAAACGGATATGTGCGTACAGGAAGTCACGACATTTGCGAAAAGAATAGAGTTTTAGAAACCATTAGGATTTTAGATTTTATTTTTCAAACAGTGGATTCTCCATGGATATTCAAATCTTATAGTAGATATCCTTCTGCGTTGTTCTACTTTAGGTTCTATGCGAAACGTGGTGTAGATGGAGTAGAATTACTACTTGACTACTTGAGACAAAGAAACAAACAAATTCTAACAACAATGCTACAAGCCAGAGACATTAATAATCGAACATATCACGAGTTTTTGAAAGTGATGTGTCCATATGTTTACTATATAAGACTAGTAGAGCCCATGTTATTGAGGAAATAAAATCTTTTTTCTCTTAATGTCAAACTCTTCTTGTGTGAGTACACCTTCATCTTTTAGCTGTGCTAAAAATT